>ENA-OUVC01000550-OUVC01000550.1-marine-metagenome-genome-assembly--contig:-NODE-550-length-24337-cov-3.504369_pt1 | contig 24337 bp, 21 predicted proteins | sample MGYA00248622_ERZ508571 | MGnify/ENA primary metagenome ERZ508571 (study PRJEB26236, sample SAMN06267175) | marine metagenome | isolation source: Columbia River Estuary | place: USA:Columbia River Estuary... | reverse complement strand
TGAAGTCCGCCGGAAAAGCGTCGGTCGTGCTCTTTAGTACGGTCGCCGTACAAACGGGAATGCCTTTCCACGCAAGCATCGCCATGGCAAAAGGAGCCATAGAAGGTTTAACGCGCAGTTTGGCGGCTGAATGGGCACCTCAGATTAGGGTGAATGCGGTTGCGCCGAGTTTGGTGAACACAGATTTGGCGGCGAGATTGCTATCGACTCCCGAAAAAGTAGAGGCTAGTGGCAAAAGACATCCTTTACAGCGCGTGGGTGAGGCGAGTGATATCGCTTCGGCGGTATTGTTTTTACTGGGCGATGGCAGCGATTGGATAACGGGTCAAGTGATGGCAGTGGATGGTGGAATGGGGAGTTTGCGTGCGTAATTTGTGCCATCGATCGATCACAAAATAATGGAAAGTAAAAAGAGCGTATATCGGACAGAGGATTTCTCCGAAATGGAGCAGCGATTCCGGGCCCAGCTAATTAATTCGATGCCAGGTATCAAAGCGTTGAACTTGGTGGGTACGCGGGGTGAAGATGGTACAGAAAACTTGGCGGTCTTTAATTCGATTTTTCATGTCGGTGCCAACCCGCCTTATTTGGGGATGGTGATTCGTCCGGATAGTGTAGATCGACATACATGGCAGAACATTCAATCCACCGGAAGTTATACGCTAAATTCTGTGGGGGAGGAGATTTACCGACAGGCACACCAAACCTCAGCGAGATATGAGCGCGGAGTCTCTGAATTTGATGCCGTGGCCCTGGATTCGCAATACAGAGACGGGATATTGGCGCCGTTTGTGGCTGAGAGTGCAATCAAAATTGGGTTGGAGTTGCAAGAGTTCCATCGTGTGGAATGCAACGGGACACTTATCGTAATAGGAAAGGTGGTTTACGTTGAAATCGAGGATGCGTTGATTACGAACGATGGTTCTGTGGATCTCGTAAAGGCGAAATCAGTAGCCTCGATAGGGGTTGACGGTTACGTTGGAGTGAACTGGTTGAGTCGATTGAGCTATGCAAAACCCGACCGGGAGACAGTTACTTTGTTTCCGAAGTGATCGACAACAAGTTGCGATCGCATTAAATAAGGGGATTGGGTATTACTTACCCGCTTTTACATCTGGCAAAGCAGCACCTTGCTCTGTACGCGCTTTTCCGTTGCCTTTTTGAGACTTGGTCTTTTCGCTGTTATAAGATGCAGCAACCAACGAAATTACCACCAATAACAGGGCACCGCCCCAAGTGATTTTTTCAACCACATTGGTAGTTTTTTCAACGCCAAACAATTGATTTCCTTGAGAGAAATTTGAAGCCAATCCGCCGCCCTTAGGGTTTTGGACCAAAATGATCAGCATCAACAATGTGGCTGCAATAATTCCGATAATTAATATCCAATTCATTGGTTTTGTTCTTTTTTAATTTGTTCGATAAGGGATGCAAAGTAAGCACTTTTTTCTGGGAATTTCAACTGCAGTTTTTTATAGGAAATGATTGCCTTTTCAAAGTGCCCTTGGGTTCGGAAAATGTTTGCTAGTGTTTCGGTTACAATGCCGGGGGAAAAGGTTTCGCTGCGCTTCATTGCCCGTTCTGGGGAATAGAATTCTTGCTTCGGCCTACTGATGCTAGGTTGCTTTTCAATAAACTGGTTGATGAGTCCGAATTTGTCAAGATTCGTCAAAGGCTCATTCACCTCCGCCGCATTTGATGTTGAAGCCCCTTGGTTTTGTTGGTCTATTGAGCCACGGTCGCTATTGGATGTACTCGTTGAAGTGGTTGTTGAATTTTTTATTTCTAGCCAATCAAAGAAATCGAGTTCTTCAGGGGCCTTAACGACCGCTGGTTTGATTGGTTCCGGCGCTTCGATATTCTCTTTGATGTTATTGATCAAACCCAAAGAAAGGAACTCTTCGATGTTATAAGGTCTGGTTTGTTTTGGTTGATCTAAGTGCTCTGATGATTGATTGTTGTGGTTGAAATCAACAGGCTCAAAATTGAAAGTCGTACCCATTGCCTTGGCGATGTCGTATTCTTCCGCTGGTTGGAATAGCGGAACGGTTGCCGCTGGGAAATCAACCGGCGTAAAGCTCGTTTTGTTGGGAATCGTATCTTGAACCTCCTCGGTTTGCGTTTGTAGCTCCAGTTGAGGAATTTGCATCGCCGATAACTCGGTCATTGAGTTTGCGGAGACATTTGTCGGTTCAGGGGCCAAGTTCTCCAATGCGTCTGCCATAGAAATCCCCGCATGAATATGGCTCGATACGGGTTGTAAGAAGTAATAAAGCCATTCTCGACTTTGGATTCTGCTGGCCGCAAGGGTTAACCATTCCTCTTTTCGGAAATCGTTGGTGCGGGCAAAATAATGGGCCAACAAACTATGTGGCGCCGAAAACCAAGGGTATTTGTCGCACAAGGCAATCAACTCGCTGGCCGAAGCCGCATTGATTTCGCTGGGCGATTGGATGATATGATTGAGTTCCTGTTAGTTCAACAGTCGAGGGCCACTGCGGCAAAAATTTGTTGAACAATTTGGGTTTGGATTTCGGCAGAAAGTCCTTCCTCTACACTTTGAAACGACGAACTAGCATCGAACAGTTTAAAGAACGAATAATCGCGCGTGAAACTCTTTTCAGGGTATTTCTCGCAGGTGAATTCCACCCTTACTTTGATGTTGAATTGGTTTTGTGCGGTCCCAATGTCGGCGTTTAATGAAGCCGGTATTACGCTGTAATCGGTGATGCTGCCCGCAAATTGGTAGTCGCCATTCCCAGAAACCATCCCCAATCTTGTTTCGGTTTGAAACTTGGATTTGAGATTTTCTGTGAAATTCATGCTCAGCTGCGGATTCACCAACTGCGCTTCGTTGCTAAAAAAAGTTACTGAAAATGTATTGATGTCGGCGGGAATATTCGCCCCTTTAAAATCATAATACTTCCAAAATGGCTTGCAACCACTTGTGGCTACGGCCAGAAATAGCAGCACAAAGTATATCGACCGATAGGGTTTTGCAATGACTTTCATGGCTTAGTCCTCCAATTCGTATTGTTTGATTTTTCGATACAATGTGCGCTCCGAAATGCCCAATTCATCGGCGGCTTTCTTGCGTTTGCCATGGTTTTTTACCAAAGCCCGTTTGATCATCTCAATTTCTTGGGCTTCTAAACTCAGCGTTTGGGTAGATGGGTAACTTTCGGCGTCCTGGAAATCGTCGTCGTCTTCCTCTTCATGATGAATGATGATGGGATTCGGCGTTCCACTGGGTTCTGCGTAAACAGGATTGACCATCGTGGCGGGAACTGTTGGAGTGGGTGTTACGGTCGACATTGCGGTACTCATTGGCTGACGTGCATCGAGGTTGCCATCTAGGAGTCCGAAAACCACCTTTTTTAGGTCGTTCACGTCGCGCTTCATATCAATCAACACTTTGTAAAAAATATCACGTTCGCTCATGCCTTCCGTACCATCGATTTTGCCTAAAAGCATCGGCAATGGCGGTTCTACGTGGGGTATATATTTGGTGATGGTGTGTTCGTTGATGCTCGGGCCGGACTCAAGTACGCAAATTTGCTCGGATACGTTTTTGAGCTGACGTACATTGCCGGGCCAAGGGTAGTTGATGAGCAATTGCTGTGCTTGTGCTGTGAGTTCTAGTAGATGGCTGTGATGGGTTTCGGCGAAATCCGATGCGAATTTTCTAAACAGCAGATAAATGTCTTCTTTGCGCTCGCTCAATTTTGGAACGCGAATGGGAACTGTAGCCAATCTGTAGTATAAATCTTCCCTAAATTTGCCTTGTCGTGCCCTTTCGAGCAAATCTCTGTTGGTGGCTGCAACCACGCGCACATCGGTTTTTTGAACCACCGAGCTTCCTACTTTGATGAATTCGCCGTTTTCCAAAATACGCAGCAGTCTGGCTTGGGTGCTCAATGGCAATTCGCCCACTTCATCCAAGAAAATTGTACCACCGCTAACTGTTTCGAAATATCCTTTACGCTTGTCGGTAGCGCCCGTAAATGAGCCTTTTTCATGACCAAACAATTCGGAATCTATGGTTCCTTCAGGAATTGCACCGCAGTTTACCGCGATAAAAGGAGCGTGTTTTCTTGCGCTGAGGTGGTGAATGATTTTGCTGAAACTCTCTTTTCCTACTCCGCTCTCTCCAAGAATCAACACGTTCATGTCGGTTGGGGCCACTTTGATCGCCGTCTCTAAAGCGGTTGTCAATAGTGGTGAGTGCCCAATAATACTGAATCTCTGTTTGATTAGTTGAATGTCCATGCGCGTCGTTCCTATTTACAAAGATACAAAAAAACTGACTTTTTGTCATATAGAATCGCTATTATCGATGGGTATAGGTTCTGGGTAGATAAAAATGGGTTTTAAACCATTGAATGTGAATAAACTGTTGGGTTTTATTGCAGTATTTTGGCTTGATTTGAAGCTGCAATATGGAGCACGACGAAGATTTGGATTCACCACAGGAGGAAGTCTCTGGGACTGGCGTTACAGGTCATCTGGGCGAGGTTCGTGCCGTGGGTGGGATGTACAAGGATTGGTTTGTTGAGTATGCCAGTTATGTAATCTTGGAGCGTGCCATTCCGGCCTTAGAAGATGGTTTGAAGCCCGTGCAGCGCAGGATTTTGCATGCCATGTACGAGATGGACGATGGTCGTTACAACAAGGTGGCGAACATCATTGGGTCTACGATGGCTTATCACCCCCATGGTGATGCTGCGATTGGCGATGCGTTGGTGAATTTGGGTCAGAAAGAATTATTGATCGACACCCAAGGTAACTGGGGGGATGTTAGAACGGGCGATAGGGCTGCGGCACCAAGGTATATTGAGGCGAGGCTGAGTGCGTTTGCGAAAGAGGTTGCGTTTAACGAGAAGACCACCAATTGGCAGTTGAGTTACGATGGTAGGAAGCGTGAGCCGGTCACCTTGCCAATGAAATTCCCATTGTTGTTGGCGCAAGGCGTTGATGGTATTGCGGTGGGTTTGAGTACGAAAATTATGCCCCACAATTTCATAGAGTTGTGCGAGGCGAGTATTGATATTTTGCGGGGTCGGAAAGTGAATATGTTGCCTGATTTCCCAACCGGTGGGTACGCCGATTTTTCGATGTACAACGAGGGTAGGAAGGGTTCTAGGATTCGTGTTCGTTCCAAAATTGAGGAGAAGGATAAGTCGACGTTATTAATCAAGGAAATTCCTTTCGGAACCACTACGGGATCGCTCATTGAGAGTATTATCAAAGCGAGTGATAACGGGAAGATCAAGGTTAAGAAGGTGATTGACAATACGGCTAGGGATGTGGAAATCGAGGTGCAATTGGCGCCGGGGATTAGTCCTGATTTGGCCATCAATGCTTTGTATGCCTTTACCGATTGCGAAGTTAGTATTTCGCCGTTGGCCTGTGTGATTCACGAGGACAAGCCCAAGTTTATGGGGGTGAATGATATCCTGAAAGCATCAACCCAAAACACATTGGATTTATTGCGTCGGGAATTGGAAATCGAGCTCGGCGAGTTGGAGAACAAGTGGCATTTTTCGTCGTTGGAGAAGATTTTCATCGAAAAGAGAATCTACCGCGACATTGAAGAGTGCGAGACGTGGGAAGCGGTGCTGTCGGCCATCGACAAAGGTTTGGAGCCTTATAAGAAGTTGTTCCGCAGGGAAATCGTACAGGACGATATCGCTCGGTTAACGGAAATAAAAATTAAGCGGATTTCTAAGTTCGATAGTTTCAAGGCGGACGAATATATCAAGGGGCTGGAGGACGATATTATTGAGGTGAAAAATCACTTGGACAATTTGGTGGATTATGCGGTGGACTATTACAAGCGCTTGCTGAAGAAATTTGGCGTGGGCAAGGAAAGGAAGACGGAGATTCGGGCTTTCGATACCATTGAGGCCAATGTGGTTGCGGTGGCGAATGTGAAGTTGTATGCCAATTTGAAGGAGGGTTTCATCGGAACATCGTTAAAGAAAGAAACTTTCATTTGTGATTGCTCTGACATTGATGATATCATTGCGTTTAGGGAAGATGGGAAATATAGCATCGCCAAGGTGACGGATAAATATTTCTATGGTAAGGATCTGATTCACATAGATGTATGGCGCAAAAACGATGAACGAACTACTTATAATGTAATTTATTGGGACGGAGAAGCCAAGAAAGTCATGGCAAAACGTTTCAATGCTACGGGATTGATTCGTGAGAAGGAATATGTGTTCTCGAGCAATCATCCCAAGTCCACGATATTATATTTCTCTGCCAACCCCAATGGAGAGGCGGAGCGTGTTACGTTGCATATGAGTGCGATGGCCAATGCGAGGATTAAGAGCTTAGAATATGATTTTTCAAATTTGGCGATCAAAGGAAAGAGTGCTCGGGGAAATCAAATTACGAAATATCCGATTAAACGGGTGGATTTGAAGGAAAAGGGCGGATCAACTTTGGGCGGAGTGAAGATTTGGTGGGATGTTATGACGGGTAGATTGAACGGCGATGCAAAAGGTCAGTTCTTGGGAGAGTTTGACGGCGATGACAAGGTTTTGGTTATTTACAAAGACGGTTATTATGAGTTGTCGAACTATGAATTAATCAATCGTTTTGAGCCAGATACAGTATATTTTATTCAGAAATATTTTGCAGCGCAGGTGATTCAGGTGGTTTATCTTGAGGGTAAATCCAAGTTTCAGTATGTAAAACGCTTCTTAATTGAGACGTTGACGATGGGTAAGAAATTCCCATTCATCGGCGAGGAAAAAGGTTCTGAGTTGTTGGTTGCTTGTACATCGGTGGTTGCTCAGGTGGAATTGACAACGGAGAAGAAGAGCGGTGAGAAGGTGGTTGAAATGTTGATTTTGGATGAGTTTATGGATGTGAAGGGCTGGAAGGTTTTGGGCAATCGTTTGAGTCAGGACAAGGTGAAGAAGTTGGTTTTGAAGAGCGATAAAGTGGGCGAGGCTCCGGTGGTAACACGAAAATTGACACCTGCTCCAGAAGAGTTTGAATCTGAAGGGGATACTGAAGTTTTGGGCGGTGATGGTTCACCACAATTAAATTTATTATGAGTCAGCGGATTTGTCCAACCGCCTGGAAAGACTACGAATTGATCGATGCGGGTGGCTTTGAGAAGTTGGAGCGATTTGGCAAATGGATTTTGCGCAGGCCAGAGCCGCAAGCTATTTGGGATAAGAGTTTGGATGAGCGGGAATGGCAGAAGTTGGCACATGCTAGTTTTGCCAAGGCGGCTGGGGCGGATGCGGAGAAGGGTCAGTGGTATTTGAAGCCTGGAATGGCTGATCGTTGGTGGATTCAGTATCAGCAGGGAGGTTTGTCGTTGAAATTCCGATTGGGATTAACATCGTTCAAGCATGTTGGGTTGTTTCCTGAGCAGGCGGCGAATTGGGATTGGATCTATGAGAAGGTGAAGGGTTTGGAGGTTGGAGAGAAGCCGAGGGTATTGAATTTGTTTGCTTATACGGGTGGGGCATCTTTAGCGGCTTGTGCTGCTGGTGCGGATGTAACGCATGTGGATAGCGTGAAGCAGGTGGTATCGTGGAGCAGGGAGAATATGGAGGAGAGTGGATTGGACGGAATTCGATGGGTGGTTGAGGATGCATTTAAGTTTGTGCAGCGAGAGGTGAGGCGTGGGAAGACGTACCATGGGATTTTGTTGGATCCCCCGGCCTACGGCCGGGGCCCCGACGGAGAAAAATGGCTCTTGGAAAAACAACTCAATGAGTTGATGCAAATGTGTGGTCAGATATTAGAACCTACCGGCTTCATGCTTTTGAACCTCTACAGCATGGGCTTTAGCGCCATGGTGGCCGAAAATTTGGTGAGAAAACACGTTTCCTGCCTTGGTGTAAAATCCATGAACAGCGGCGAACTATTTTTGAAAGACCAAGCCGGGAATGCACTGCCTTTGGGGACTTTCGTGCGATTGTAAATTTCTTTTTGGGTCGTTCCCGATGAAAATCATCGAAACTTTATTTCCTTTTGGCGAAACCTTTGGTTTGGAAGAAATTGCGCGAAATCTTAATGTATTTTTGTTTCAATGAGCAAGGTTATTGAAGCCATCAACGTCTGTAAAACCTTTGGGGAGCAGCGCGTTTCCAAAAACATCGATTTGGCCGTTTCGCAAGGGAGTATCTACGGACTGTTGGGCCCGAATGGTGCGGGTAAAACGACCCTTATCCGTATGCTTTCCACCATCACCCAGCCCGATTCTGGAGAGATTTTGTTTAAAGGAGAACCCTTGAAGGAAAGTCATGCCCAGCTTATGGGTTACATGCCCGAAGAAAGGGGTTTGTATAAAAAGATGACGGTGGCCGATCAGCTTTTGTTTTTTGCGGAGTTGCGTGGTTTGAGTACCAAGGATGCGAAAGCCTCAGTTAAACATTGGTTGCAGCGTTTGGATATGATGGAATGGGCGAGGAAAAAGGTGGAAGAGATAAGCAAAGGAATGGCGCAAAAAGTGCAATTCGTTTCTTGTGTGTTGCACAATCCGCAACTGTTAATTCTCGATGAGCCTTTTAGTGGTTTTGATCCCGTGAATGCCGATTTGATCAAAGATTTAATTATCGAATTAAAAAACCAGGGGACGAGCATCATTTTTTCGACCCACAGAATGGATAATGTGGAGAGTCTTTGTGATCATTTGGCCATCATACATCAAGGTGAAAAAGTCCTGGACGGCGGGGTGAGCGATATACGCAGAAAATACGCCAAGGGGATCTACGAAGTGGGATTTTATCAGTCGGTGGAATGGGATGCGGGGAGGTCGGCTGCAGGCGAATCGACCTTAATTTCTGAGCAGCAACAGAGCGATGGGAAGGTGGTTTATCGTTTTCAGACATCGGAGAGTTTTACGCCAGAGCAATTGTTGAAACTGGCTACAGAAAAAGGGAATTTGGTGCATTTTTCGGAACATGTTCCTAGTATCCATGAGATTTTTGTCGATACGGTTTCTAAAACGGCGGAGCCCGTCGCGGGAGCAATCATCGCGGGAGCAACCATCGCATCAGATCCATCATAATATTTTGATTATCATATAGTTTAACACACAACAATGAAGAATATTTTTATCATTTTTAAACGCGAATACCTCACCCGGGTGAAGAATAAGACCTTCATCATCATGACCTTTTTGGCGCCTTTGCTGATGGTGGGTTTTTATGCGGCAACCATTTATATCGCAACGGAAACGGGGGATGACGATCGGACGAAGACGGTGTACGTATCGGACAATAATCCGGAGTTGTTGTTGAGTCATAATCCACCGGCGAACTATGTTTTATTGCCTGCGCCGAGTGATTCGGATTCGGCCTTGGCCCATGTGGAGCGCGGCTTGGTGCATGGTTGGTTGAGAGTGGAAGACAGGGATTTGCGGGTGGTTGATTCGGCGACGTATTATACGAGTGAAACGCCATCGATTACGGAAAAAGAGTCGTTGAAGGAATGGATTCGCAATAAGGCTACGCAGCGACAGTTTGCGAGGTTGGGTTTGCGAGAAGGTCAGATCGATAGTTTGCAGTCGAGTTGTAGCCTTGAAACCAAGGAGGTGACGGGCCAGGGCGATGTTAAGGAGTCGAGCAGTGGCTTAAAAAGCGGGATTGGATTTGCGCTCGCGTTTATGATTTACATTTTCATTTTTGTTTACGGTTCGATGGTGATGCGGTCGGCGATGGAGGAGAAAACGAATAGGATTGTAGAGGTGATTGTGAGTTCTGTGAAGCCGTTTGATTTGATGATGGGCAAGATTTTGGGTGTTGCGGCGGTTGGTTTAACGCAGTTTGTGGCGTGGATTGTATTGGCGGTGGGCTTGGTTTTTGGGATCAGTGCGCTGTTTTTGAATTCAGGAAACGGGATGACAACCCAGCAGGCGGTTCAGACGGGAATTGAAGCCAGGACTGGGATGGGCGGCATGGGCGCTGGTTCTGGGGTCGCGGTTTCGATGGGTGGAGATATGTCGGCTCAAGGGTCTGGTATGACATCCGGTGCAAGGGATATGGCGGCGGAGTTTACGGAGCCGCTCAGCAATTTGCCTTATTTTCAGATTTTGGCGGTTTTCTTGCTGTTTTTCGTGGGTGGATATTTGTTGTATTCGAGTTTTTTCGCGGCCATCGGATCGGCGGTGAATCAGGAATCCGATGTCCAACAGTTCATGATGCCGGTGACATTACCATTGGTTTTTGGGTTTGTGATTGCGCAAACGGTGGCCTTAAAAGCGCCTCATGGTGCGATGGCTAAGTTGTTTTCGATGATACCGCTCACCAGTCCGATTGTGATGGTGGTAAGGGCGCCATTTGGAGTTCCATTTAGCGAATTGGCACTGAGTTTCGGGTTGTTGGTGTTGACCTTTGTGTTGATGGTATGGCTCAGCAGCCGGATTTATCGCATCGGTATATTGAGTTACGGTAAAAAGCCCACTTGGAAAGACTTGTGGAAGTGGTTGCGGTAGGCAGTTCTATTGCGTAAAGGGTAATTGATGAATTGTCCAGGAGCCGTCAGCTATCGGGATTGAGAGGACTGCTTTAGAGTGTGTAGTTGATGCCCCAACTAAATCCAATAGAATTTACGCCACCGCCAAGGGATGCTTGGTAGCCGAAGTTGCGAAGACCTTTGAAGGATTGTTTGATGGAAATTAGGGTTATCTGAATGCCGGATGCGTTGATGCCCCCGTTGAACGCAGGAATGTAGGCAGTTCCGGTATCGTACGACATTCGTCGGGTTTCATAGTCGATTCTGCTGTTTCCCAATGCGATGCCTGACGAAATCGCTATCGTGCTTTTGGGTTTGGTTTTAAGATACCAAGCATAGTTGATGGTCCCCATAAAGGCATTCATGTTTACCACGTATTGAAAGTATGAGTAATTATTGAGTATGTCGAAATCTGGATAAAGCAGCGTATCGGTTTTTACTTGTGCCCATGAATAAACCAGTCCCATGGTCCATCTGTCTCTGAAATGATATTGATAGCCAAGAGATTGAGGTTTTTTGCTGACGATGCTATTGCCCATTGATCCAAAAGAGGGTTCTAGGTTTTCTTTGAGTCCTTTGGAAATGATGTTTACCAAAACATTAGAATTTCTGTCCCAGTAAAATGTCATTGCCTCTTTTTGAAAGGGACGCAAGGGATGTTTGTTGATGCTTGTCAAGTTTGAATTCACTGAGGTCTGACTCCCATTGTCATTTTGGAGAGGAGATTTATTCTCAGATGAGATTGGTGTTTTTTTCGTTGATATGTTAGCGGATTTTCTGGGGTTTTCGACGGTGGGTTCTTGAACCTTAATGGTATCGTCGTTGCCCGAGTATTGGGCTTTTGCTGGTTGAGCAATGAAAAATGCAACTGCTAGTGAAACGGCTGTAATTAGGCTACGCATGTCGCAATTTACCTAGAAATTCTAATGTTTGTCGTTTTATTACGAATGAGACAGCGGTTTTTTCAACGTGCAATTTGCTCCTGCGCAAGCATAAGTTGTTTTTTTAAGTGTGAAAGGGAGGCCGCGCTGCGCGCGGCCTCCCTTTTTTTTTGTTTCTTTGTGTATGCATCAACTAAAAGTCCGTCAGAATAGTTTCCTCCTGCTGTTGGTTGTATTTGGCATTTTCATCGCATCGCAGTTGTTGGGCTTCCTGTCTGGATTTTTAGGCGCCCTTACCCTATATTTTTTTCTCACTAAACCACAGGCCTATCTTGAGAAACGATTTCAATTGAATAAATACAAATCCACCATTATTCTCTTGATATCGAGCTTTTTATTGATTGTTGTCCCCGCAGGATTCATTATCGGAATGGTAACTTCACGCCTTGCTGATGTTGTATCGCACAGTCAGGAAGTCTTGCAATCGATCAATGAATTCATCTCCCAGCAGGAGCAACGATTTGGTTTTGAAATCCTAACTCCGGAAAACCTTAAGCAGGCAATGAATTTTGTGACCGATGCGGCCACTTCCACGGTGGGTGTTATTGCAAGTTCCTTTGCCACTGTGGCCGTAATGTATTTTGTCTTGTACTTCATGTTGCTAAATCGCAGAACGATGGAAGCATGGTTCTATAGCTATTTGCCCCTAGAAGATGATCATATCGCATTGATAGGAAAGGAGTTGAATTCATTGGTGGTTTCAAATGCTGCAGGGATTCCCGCGACCGCCTTTGTACAAGCTTTGCTTGCTACGATTTGCTACGCGATACTTGGGGTGGATGATCTGCTATTTTGGTTTTGTGCGACTGCAATCGCCTCCATTATTCCCCTGGTGGGTGCGAGTATTTCCTATATGCCCTTGGCGGTTATGCAGTATACTACTGGGCATGTCACGCAGGCTTGGATTGTGCTAATTTTTGGGATAATTGTGTTGGGTACCGTAGATAATTTGGTTCGATTGTATATCCAAAAGAAATGGGGCGATGCGCATCCTTTGATTACCATATTTGGTGTTATTATTGGCGTCAATATTTTTGGATTTATGGGGTTGATTTTCGGGCCTATCCTTATCAGTTTGTTTATCCTACTGGTGAAAATATATATGCGCGAGTTCCATGTCGCAGGGTTTGAATTGCCTGCCGACGCATCGTCCGATACCACACCTTCAGAATCATAAAAATGTCGGCGTATCACCACTACCAGCAACAATTTGAGCTTTTCAATGCTGCGGCCAAATTTTTTTTGGATGGATTGCCGGGGCTAGTGGCTGTCTAAAATATTGAAATTCGGTAGTTGGATTTTTTACAAATTGAAATTCGGTTTTTGCGATTTTCATCCTTGTGGGATGGAGTTTAATGTGCGAAATTTGTAAAACCTTTTGTTGTAACTTTGTTTAACATGATTACCACAGAGTAAAGAAGGTTGCAGGCGTCATCGTCGAAATGATATTGCCATAAATTTTGTAAATTGCCATACTTATGAAACGTGCATGGATCGTTTTTGGAATGGCTTACTTGTCGAATTTAGCCATCGCCCAGACCAAAGGAAATTGGCAGCAAGAAGTGAATTATACCATCCAAGTGACATTGGACGATCAATCCCACATGTTGCGGGGCAGCGAAGAGTTCGTTTACACCAATAATTCGCCGGCAACACTCAACTCAATTTACATTCACCTGTGGCCCAATGCCTATAAGAATAGCAAAACCGCACTAGCCAAGCAATTGATGATGTCGGACAAGGATTTTTTGTTTCGAAATGATCCAGAATATCAGGGATTTATCGATTCGTTGGACTTTAAGGCAGACGGGACATCTGTAAAATTGACCTATGATGCCAAGAATATTGATATCGCTCAGCTGACGTTGAATAAGCCATTGGCGCCTGGAGAAAAAGTAGTGATTACTACGCCGTTTCGGGTAAAATTGCCTTCTGGCGAGGTGTCGCGCATGGGTCATATCGGACAAACGTATCAAATCACGCAGTGGTATCCAAAGCCAGCGGTGTACGATGAAAAAGGTTGGCATCCGATGCCTTATTTGAATCAGGGTGAGTTTTATTCTGAATTTGGAAGCTTCGACGTAAGTATCACATTGCCAGAAGATTATACGGTGGGTTCGACGGGCGATTTGCAGACAGAGCGCGAAATCAAGCGTTTGAATTTATTGGCTGAATACAATGGGGTGACGAGTTTAAAGCCTTCCAAGGAGGAAAAATCGGAGTCAGTGTATCCGTTTCAAGAAAATTTGGATAGGGAACTCATCCCTGTGGGTATGTATCGCGCTGCCGATATCCCCCTGCGGAGGTCGGAATTGGATTGGTCGAAAATCGATGGGTTCTACACCAGCAACAACCCCGACGGAAATCGGGATTCTTGGGTTGAGAAGGCTAAGGTCATGAAAACCATTCGTTACACGCAGTCGCGGGTGCATGATTTTGCTTGGTTTGCCGATAAGACGTTTCACGTGTTGAAAGGACAGGTGGTGTTGCCTCGCAGTGGAAGAACGGTAACAACTTGGGCAATGTATACCAAAGGTTCGGAGGAATTATGGAAGCCCCATGCGTTGGAGTATCTGCACGATGGTATTTTGAAATATTCGCAGTGGAATGGCGATTATCCTTACAATCAGGTTACGGCGGTTGACGGGACAATCAGCGCGGGTGGCGGAATGGAATATCCTAATGTGACGGTGATTGGCGGCGTATCGAATAAAGAAGAGCTTGAAGTGGTGATCGTGCATGAGGTGGGTCACAACTGGTTTTATGGTATTTTGGGCAGCAACGAGCGTGATTTTGGTTGGATGGATGAAGGGTTGAACACCCTGAATGAGATGCGATATGTGGCGTCGAAGTATCCAACGAATACGCGTTTGAGTGATATGGTGAAGGGTTTTGCGAAGAAATTGGGATTACTGGGTTTGTCGCACAAAGACGAAGGCGATTTTATGTATCGATGCATGGCTTCGTTTGGCGTGGATCAACCGATACAAACGTTGTCAACGGATTTCTCTTCAGCCAATTACGGCGGGGTGATGTATCAAAAAACGGGGTTGGTGTTTCATTATTTGAAGGCCTATTTGGGCGATTCGATGTTTGATGTTTGCATGCAAGCGTATTTTGAGCGATGGAAGTTTAGGCATCCGCAGCCTGAGGATTTTCGGGCGGTTTTGGAAGAAACGAGCGGACAGAATTTGGGTTGGTTGTTCGATGATTTGATTGAATCAAGAAAGGTGGTGGATTATAAAATTCGCCGGGTAAAGCAGCATTTTGGCCCCTCTGGAAATAAACTTGATCGTATCGGGATGGATGTGAAAGTGAAAAACGTGGGCGCAGTCAATGGCCCCATTGGTGTTCAATCCATTCGCAATGGCAAAGTATTGGAATCGGTTTGGGTATCACCTGCGGAATTGAAAAGAACACGTGGCGTGGTGAAACTATCAACCCTTGCCGATACGGTGATGATTGATGCAGATCGCAACATTCCCGAGGTCAACCGCAATAACAACATGTGGACCAAGGGCGGTCGTGAATTTAAGTGGCAATTTGGGACGGGCAATGATTTGCCAAACGAGCGAAACCATTATTGGTTGCCGGCGGTGGGATGGAATCAATACGATCGCATGATGTTGGGCGTGGTGTTACATAATACGAGTTTGCCTGCGCCGAAGCTTCGGTATACTCTGGTGCCAATGTATTCGTTTGGAAGGAAGAATTTGTCGGGCTTGGGAGACATTAGCTATAACCCCTTGGGTGGAAAGCGATACAAGAGTTTGCGGATTGGCGTGAGCGCGATGACGTTCCAGTATGACAAAACACAAAGTGATGGAGGATTTTTTAAAAATAATCCTCGACATCCGAGTTTTTCCGTGATCAAACCCTATGTGGTTATGGAATTGGGTAAATCGAATCGCAGGAATGGGTTTTCGAATTTTATAGAAGTTACGGGTTTGTTTGATTGGCAAGAAATAGTGATCCCGACGTTTCCGTTTTCTGAACAAAGCGGTTCAAATATGGTGAATGGTGTGCGTTTGAATTATTTTGGAACCAAGCGCGGACCGGTGTCGGTATTTGAGTACAAAACCAGTTTTGAGAGTGTGTCTCAGTTTTCGCAGTTTACAAACTCTCTCACCCGCAGAGGCCAAGTTGAGGCTAAGTATACTTGGAATTACATCGCAACAAAAAAGAAGGCGAGAAGCATAGAGTTGCGCGTTTACTGGGGCAAGGTGGGTATGTTAAGCGATGGACGACATTCGGATCGGGGTGCTTATACTGAAAACATGTATTTGATGTTGAGCGGTGCCTCAGGTCAGCAGGATGTATTTTACGATGAGTATTTCAGGGGGCGGAATTCAGCGCCTTCGCGTGTGAATAATTCTTGGGGCGGGCAGTATGGTTTTTCCACCAACGGACAGCAGCGCATGAACAACATGGGTGGTATGGGCACTGCAACTTTTATGGGTAGTAGGAGTAGTTTGGCAGCGATTAACTTTTCGATCAGTTTGCCCAAAGTGCCTGCAATGATTCGGGTATTCGCCGATTATGCGAGTATGCCCAATCCAGTTCTTTTCTCCGTGCCCGAAGAATTGCCTTTACCAACCAAATTTTTTGATGCAGGTCTGATGATCCGCACCGGACTTTTGCAGGTGAGTGTGCCTTTGTTTATGAATAATGATTTGCTGAAGACCTTGGGTGGTATTGAATCTGTAGGCGGACCTGGCGGAATCAAACAATATGTCTTACCCACTTACAAGATGCAATTGCAGCGCGGGATTCGCTTCAGTTTGAGTATCCCACTAAACTCCGGTTTGTTTTTGCGGAAAACGCTACTCAGCGAACTTTGATAGACGGATTTTTTTGATGTTCCTTCACATCATCGCGGCGGTATTGATGGCATCATCTGGCCATCCAGGGGCATTTTCAATATCGGTTATAACCACTTTTTTCGTCGGAACCACACGTAAATGAATATCACAATGCCCAACATCAACGCCAAAACGCCAGGATATCCCCAAGGACTATCCAATTCTGGCATGTACTTGAAATTCATCCCATAGACCCCTACCAAAAACGTCAATGGTAAAAAGAAGGCCGAAAACACGGTTAGTACTTTCATTACCTCATTGGTTTTTTGGGAAGAGACCGACAAATACACAGTGAGTAGGTTGTTTACATCGTCTGTTAACTGATCAAAATACAACTCCACTTTGTTGTGTAAATCAAACGCGTCCTGCAGGTCGGCAGAGGCTTTGTGATGTCCTTGTAACCCCGTTAATACCTCTCGGGTGAGCAATAATAGCTTACGACCGATGTTGCTTTGGCGCTTCAGGAAATACAATTCTTGCAATGTGTTGATCTTTCTAGTTTTTATAAAAATGGTGTCTTCGATGTGGTCGATTTGTTCGTTGAGGGTGAGGGTGAAGCGTTCAAAGCTTCTCAAACTACCTTTGATTAATTTTACCGCAATGTCTTTGGGTTGGTGGATTTTTTTTGGTTCTACGTAGCGTTTGACCATGTCTTCGATGAAGTCATGCGGCAACCTGTGAACGGTGATCAATATATTTTCGTCAAAGAACATCGCCACCTTGCTGCTGATTTCTTGTACTGTATGATCTTCACGTGTGTTGCCAACAATCACTCGGGTGATAAGGAATTGCAGGGGCTCTGTATCTTCGAATTTGGGTAGGTGGTCAGACTCCAAGCAATCCGTGAGATTTTGTTGATGGATTTTGTGACTTTCGGCAAATTGGTCGAGTTCTGCTGCGCTGGGCGATTGGATGTCGATCCAGCGTTTGTTTCCAGTGAGTGGAAATTCTCTAATGATCATTTTGCTAGTCATGGTTTTGCTGTTTGACTTGTTCTGTTGAGTCAATCCAATTCATAAAAGCAATAGCAATCAATCCAATTTTCTGAAACATGGTGGGAAATTAATGATTCTTACGGAAAAAGACCTTTTCAAGGTGGGAAAAAGACAAACGTTTTAGCGTTGAGGGTGGGTTTGTTCTGGAATGAATCGGAAGGTAAGATTGATGCGGGGTGTGAGGATGCGTTTTTGGGCGGGCAGTTGGTGTAGCCAATGGTGCTGCATATCGCCTTGCATCAAAAGTACAGATCCGCTGTGCAGTTCCAGTGAAAACTTGTTGCTAGGGTCTGTTTTGTGTTTGAAATCGAACCTGCGGGTTGCGCCAAAGCTCACCGAAGCGATGTTGGGATTGGGGCCGAGTTCTTTTTCATCGTCGGAATGCCACCCCATTTTGTCGTGCCCATCGCGATAAAAATTGAGCAATACGCAATTGAATTTGGCGGGGTAGAGCAGTTGTTCGATGCGGTCTTTGATGGTTAACAGGGTGGGTGTCCAAGCCAGTGGGGTGTTCACCACACCGCTATAGGTATACGTGCAGTGTGGATCGCCGTACCATGCCACCAAGCGAGGCGTGGGGTGCACTTTGCCGAACAATTTGATGTGGTCTTGTTTCCAAGCGATTTCGTGTTTGAGCGAATCAAACAGGGCGATAAGCGACTGGTCGTCGAAGATGTTTTCGTGGTATTGAAGCTTTTGGGGCAAGGACATTATCAATAGACTTTGCCTTTTTCAATGAGGTCGGTGTAGGCGTTATCCCAAGTGGGAATTTGGTCCGATTCGTAGCCGTAGGTTCTGCCGGTAGCGATTTGATGGAAGGCTTTCATGGCTTTGAGGTGAGCACCGTTGCGCATGAATGCCAGCATGTGGTCGCGACTTTCCCAAGCGGTAAGGGTGCATTGGTAGCCGCCTTTTCGTTTTACTTGGGAGAACAAAATGCCTTCGGCCGATTGGGCTTGTGCGAAGGAGGGGATGGCCAATCGCCAAAACCTGAAAAAGCTGATGATTCCTTTGGGTTTGAGGCCGGTGATTGAGATATACATTTTTATCGATCGTTGAATCAGATGAGCAACTACAAGAATAAACAGAAGCGGGCGAAAGATTGTAAACGGTTCGTTAGATTCGATGAAATACAGGGAATTTCGATGGTTTTTTTGAGGGTAGGACAAGGAAATGGTGGGGTGCTGCTGTAAGTTCGCGGTGTGATTACGATTGACATTGTCCGAAAAGCAACTAAACTATGATTAGAAGAGGTGATTTGAACGATGTGGCTTTGCTACAAACCATTGGCAGAAAGACGTTCGACGATACGTTTGGCAATACTTGCACGCTAGCGGATATGCGGGGTGTGTTGGAGCGATATTTTAACACGTCACAGTGCGAATCGGAGCTTCAGGATCCGCAGGACAACTTCTTTTTTCAGGAAGAAGGCGGGGTTGTGAAAGGGTATATGCGTATCAATACGATTTACGGATGTTCCTTGGAGGATTTGAAACCATATAAATGCATTGAGTTGGTGCGATTGTATGTGTTGAAAGAGTATCACGGGGCAGGCGTGGCCAACGAATTGATGAATTTCGCCATCGCTTTTGCCAAGGAGAATGAATATGAGCGGATGTATTTATCGGTTTGGGAATACAATTTCCGGGCACGCGGCTTCTACGAGAAGCACGGGTTTGTGAATTCGGGGGTTGAGAACGACTTCCCATTGGGGTCTACCCCACAAACGGATTTGTGGTTTGTGAAGGATTTGAATTAGGTTGAACCTTTGGGAGGAGTCCTCACTTCGAAGGCCAAAATCGTATTGTAATTTTATTATTCTTCAATTTCATGACTGTCTTGAAATTCTGCGGCTAAAGTCTTTTCAAATTTATTGTGTATGAAAAGCATTGATAGTCCAAAGAGAATGGCAGAAACAATCAGTACGTCATTAATGATGCCGCTTACAGAAAAAGACAATCGGATTAAGATAGTTGAAATTATAAATCCTGAATTTCGAATAACCTTGTGGAACTCATCTGTGTGGAAAAATGAAAATAGCAACAAAATTACATCCGCAATAATTAGAATATTAAAAAATTGTTCAAAGAAAATATTATTAATGTTCTTAAAAGAAATAGCATTGGTTTCCGGTGATTGAAATATTCCAATGCTCCAGTAGAGAAATGAATACAAGGCAGTAACGAGTAAAATAGGCACTAAGACTACAGCAATCCATTTTTTTGCGGTAATGAATTTTGAAATACTCGTTATATATTCGTTGTTTTTTGCAACAGTTTTGTATGCTTTTGTCCTCTGAATATGAAACAAATAAATCAAGTAGAACAATAACACCGCAGCTACTAGATCATAAGTGAACTGTAGATCATTATTGATTTTAAACCAGTTGGCCGACAGTGATAAATCCGATAAATCTTTAAATAATCGCCTAATGATAATAAGCGCAATGATTTCATATTGTTTTGATATGTAAATAGAGGTTGATTTTGGTAAGTAATAAATCAACAGATACACCTCGTACACCAATATGAAGGAAAAAGGGGTGTAAATGGCGGCAATAGGATTTGTAAGTAGGTTAGAGGGTTCAATGATGGAAATGATGTTAAAATCAACCAACCCAATAATGATTAAGTGAATGATAAAACTAGCTAGTGCAATCCACAGAATAACTAGTTCGCTTTTTTCTTTTGTCTTTTGAGAAAGAAGCCTTTGGTAAAGGTTTTCCAAGAGGTTTGATATGGCCATGCTGTTTGTCTGATTTTAGAGAGAGAATTGCGAATTCGTTGTATTCTCCTGAAATTCAAATGTATAGGTTTGAATTAATTAAAGCAACCTTGTGTAATCTTTAAACAAGAAAGCCTCACATTTCTGTAAGGCTTTCTTTTGAGCTCCCCTAATTGACCAAAAATACAACCATCAACTGATGATAGAATATGTAGCTCTTTTTAAAATGTATGCAAACAACATTCCATGAGATAGAATTTTGTTCCTTACAGTTTTAAGCGGGCTAGTTGGTTGTAGTATGATAAATTGAAATAGGTGCATTTGAAAGTTAAATTCACTATTATTGAAGTACTAATTTTTGCGTTAGCAACTTGAAACCACCTCAATATACTAATCAAATTGACCGCACACCAAATAGTTAGAGGTGATTATTATTTTTATGTTTTCTTTACAAAGAAAAAATAATATGACAACATTTAAGCTTAGAATGGCGATCAGCGGTGTACTGCTATCATTCATTACTTCTTGTACTTTAGAAAGAAAAATGACCACCACGAAATCAATTCACAATCCAAGAGTTGAAGTGGCTGAGTCGAAACTTTATATAAGACCGGTAGTAGCGGATTTGAAAATTGGATCAGAGAAAAAATCTGTTGAATATACAGCCGATCTAAAAATTCCACTTTCTGAAATTCAGAGCAATGCACTTAATTTATTCTTAACAACATATAATTGTGATTATGTTGTCGATCCAATTTATTCGGAGGTAACAACAATTGACAATTCCAAGTTGAATTCTATTGTATTAAAGGTAACTGGATATCCCGCTACCTATGAGAAATTATATCAAGTCGAGTCATTGCCCAATTCCGTTGTTCAATCAGCGCAAATTAATCTTCCGGTTAAAAGAACGGACTTCATCAATGAATACAAAGAAAATACGACTGGAAAATCTCTTGGGTTAGAGTTTATTCCATTGGGCTCAAGACTGTTTCAAATTGACTATTCCAAAACGGTAGATGGAATGCATTATTATTTTTCAGCAGAGTTTGACGAACTAGGAAATTCGCAGGAGGTTAAAGTAGATTTTAGTTCTTCACTGCCGGCTGCAGGAAATCAGGATTTTTCAGAATATGCTTACCAATATAGAAATTTTTCATTTGGGGTTTTTAAAAATAAAGAAATTACAAATCACTTGAAATTTAGAGGAGTGATTGGAATGAATTTAGGAAGGACATTTTTTCCGTATTATGTAAAGTTTGATGAAAGTAGATTTTTGGGATTGAGCACATTGGGATTGCGCTTTGGAACGGGAGTGCAATATGAATTGCTTAATGGCATTTATTTAATGGGTCGAATCAACGCTGATCTCTCCTTGAGAAATGGAATAATTCAAGATGGTGCGGTGAAATCAACAATTACAAATCTGTCAACCTCGAATTCAGGATTGTCTAAAATTGGCTATGGCATTGGGCTTCGTTTCGAATTCTGATAACTTGACTTCAAAGTGCTAACGCAAAATTTGGTGTAACGAGAATACACACTAAAGTTGATGGGTCAATTTGTCTGATTATTCCAGTAAACATAAGCACGTAGGATCGCAATGGGGTTAGGTTGTCAAACTTCTTACTTGTATGGGAATAAAGGCCCAAAGATTTCAGACAATACCACCAATAGGCCATACGCAACCACAACACCACCAAAAATCTTGAGGCCGATTTGACGTTTGGGCTTTGACTTTGCTGGTGGTTCGTGATTTTCATCTTTTGTGTTGATTACGTTTATTTCATCACCATTCAATACAATAGATGGGTTTGATTGCGATTGATAACTGTGATGCGTGGTTGTATGGTTGACGCTTATGGTAGTCTGTGCTTTTTCAGCACGTCCTATATTCACACAAGCAATAAGGATTGTCATTAGTATAATAGTTGCCTTCATGTTTATCAATGTTGGTTTCCTGCGTATGAAATAATAAATACTGCAACAACCACTACAAAACCAACTGCAAGCCCCACAAGCACATTGCCAACAATTCTCAATCCTTTCTTTGCTGGTTTGGGAGCCTTTTTTTTGTTTGGTTTTTGAGTGTTTCCATCATCTATTGAAGACGGTGGCAATGAAGCCATTTCATCGTTTGTTTTGAGTACAGATGATTGCTTGGTGGTCTCAAAGGCATTGGTTGTTTCTGCCTCTAATGATGAAACGGTTGCAATCAGTAACCACACAATACTAAAAATTGTCTTTTTCATAACTCGAAACTACTAACAGCAAATAACATGCGATTACGGATTATCGCAAAACAGAGTAGTGAGTTTTACGGATTAGCGCAGATATCGGCTGAAGCACTCAAGAAAATTGAGGAAAGGACGTAGTTGTTGATAAATGCGCAGATTTACAATTCACGGGTCCACAACAATTTGCTTAATTGCGTGCAAGATGAAATACGCACTGGTCAATGGGGTAAAAACAACACCTGACAAAGGACTTAAAGGACAATGTCAACTGTGTTATGCAGAAGTGGTCGCTAAGTGTGGCGACATCAAAGTTCACCACTGGGCACATAAGAGTAGAATTGAGTGCGACAAATGGTGGGAATCAGAAACTCCATGGCATAGGAATTGGAAAAATTGCTTCCCATATGAATGGCAAGAGATCGTTCACTATGCTTCCAATAGCGAGAAGCACATAGCTGATATAAAAACTCCACATGGTCTTGTGGTGGAGTTCCAGCATTCGCACATCTCAAAGGAGGAAAGAGACTCACGAGAATCCTTTTACGAGCATATGATATGGATAGTTGATGGCACCAGAAGAAAAACTGACTTAGATCGCTTTAATGCTGGTACCAGTTACTTCAAGCAATCTAAAATGCCCAATGTATTTTTTGTTCCGTATCCAGAGGAAGTGCTATCAAAGGATTGGTTGGGAAGCAAAGAGATTGTGATTCTTGACTTCAACGGTGAATCCATAAACCCAAGTCAACAATTATTTATGTTTTGGAGACCCAAGGGAAAGCCACTGATGCAATGCATGAGTTTGTTTAAGTCTGATTTGTTAGAATGGATTAAGAGTGGAGATTTAATCTCCGTTCTTCAAGAATTTTAATGGTCAAAAGCAGAATTTCCACCAGCAGGGTGGCAATGCTTCTACGGTTATGTATATAACTGGACTTGCCGACCGAGAACGGAATTTAATGCTTCAGCAAATACAAAGTTTGGAGCAACAGATTGCCATTCTGACTAAGATCATTGAATCAAAGCTCTAAATCGCTAATTAAATGCACCTATGAATGCTGCGCACACAGCAGGGTCAATGTGTTTGTAATCAACAACTCCGGTAAAAGCGGGAATTCCCTTTTATGACGGATATAGTAAATCTACAATTTCGACAAAACGGGGCATCTCGCAGTTTAGGATGTATACCAATTCTAATTAAAGATAGATTTTTCTATTGGCTAACTCAGACTCCTGTGTTACACCCATTCAGTTCATGCCTCTGTTAGTTGCCGTTTTCTTGCAGCGTTTAATAACCAGTCAGCCATATAACCGCATTTGTAATAGCGTTCAGTCCCAAAAAAACCCTTGGCAGGTTGTGAGGAATTCCTTTTAACATCTTACGTTTTGGCATTGTCTGACTTTTGTCGTAAAATATCTGTTAACGTTGGCGGATTTGCGATGGTGGGATTTAAACACAGCTTGACGCAAAAAACGAGTTAGGCGCTAACTTTCCTTCTTTTTTCAATCTTGTAATCTAATCCTTGCCATTCACTGTGGCGTATTTCAAATAACTTCGAACGTATCTTGTCTAATAACAATACTCGTGGGGCTGATTCATTGTTCCATTTTTCATAATCCTTAATTTCATAAATGATTTCATTCCCATTAAGTATTATTCGAACAACATCATAAGTATAATGACTCATTTGAAATTTCGGAGCAGCCAGGTTTGTATTTTCAATAGTTAACAAGTTTTCCGATACATAATTAATTGGAGGGCTAAGTCCAGTAATTTGATTGAATCTAGAATATTTAGTAATTTTTGTTACATGCCATCTGTTTCCAGTGCCCCAAAAAATATAATAAGGTTTTTCTATTCCTTGGACACAACCAGAGCAACCATCATAATAACCTATGATAGTATCTAATCCTAATGCCCTTAAACTATCAATAAATCTATCACCTTCTGATTTTGAATCAATATGTTCAACACATACTGTATTGTATTTACTCATTGAACAACCTGTCAATAAAATAAGAATTAGTGATTGTAATAGTCTTTTCATATAAATGCACTGAACTAGTTTACACACGAAACTAGTTAGAAA
>ENA-OUVC01000549-OUVC01000549.1-marine-metagenome-genome-assembly--contig:-NODE-549-length-24405-cov-4.188302_pt1 | contig 24405 bp, 14 predicted proteins | sample MGYA00248622_ERZ508571 | MGnify/ENA primary metagenome ERZ508571 (study PRJEB26236, sample SAMN06267175) | marine metagenome | isolation source: Columbia River Estuary | place: USA:Columbia River Estuary... | reverse complement strand
GTAGGCACAAGTGATGCAGTTAGTGCGCTTCGGAGATACGAAGACGCGCGTCAGGGTCGCACAGCACAGGTGCAAACATCAGCGGTGATGAACAAGGACCTGTTTCACATGGTTGATGGCCAAGAACAAAAAGATCGCGACCTGATTCTCTCGATAAGCCCACCGGGAATGTCAATTCTCGGTTGGGTGTATGAGTACGATGCGCTCACCGTCGCCATTTAGTTGATACAAAACGACGTAATTGAGCTCTCACAATGTCGTCTAGATGACGAGACAAATCCGGGCCGACTCCGCTTCGAATATCAAAACCTTCAACATGCATATGTCGAGCGCCGTGCCTGCGAAGTCCTGACTTCATGGACTTCACAAGTGAATCGGGGCCACACATAACAATGTGTGCGTCTTGCAATCGTGAGCCACCTATTGCTGAAATGACATGGTCTGGCTGAAGGCGATTCTTTTCATCGGACGCGTGAACATGCAAATGAATTCGGCCTTCGCGGTCTGCAGCTTCGAGCATTTCAATTGCGGGAGCATTCTGGCGGGATGGCACGCAGTAGAAAAGATGTGGGGTTGGGCCGTCGTCAGGCAGTCGCGAGATGGATGTCCCAAGGAACGGAGTAATTCCCACTCCGCCAGCAACCCAAACAACATGATCAACAGGGTGACTTGGAATAGGGGCCAGATGTCCGTAGGCGCCTTCCACAACAACGCGGTCACCAACAGCAAGTGAAGTGATGAGACGATGTGTCCAGTCGCCTAAATCACGAATGACAAATCGAAGGCACTGTTCATCAGGTGATGACGCAATGGTGAACGGATGCGGCTCCCGCAAGCCGGGAACTTTCACTGTGAGAAAAGCAAACTGACCCAGTTGATATTTCAGCGCCGTCCCAATTGGTTCAAGTTCAATAGTGAGCACATTGCCCGTGACCTCAATCTTGGAGACAGTGTGAAGTTTTCCTTTTCGAAACATGTCGCGCCACAACACTCGGTACAACCACGCCGCAAGACCAAGGAACATGAAACCTGTAAACCATGAACCCCAGAATGAAGCATTGGCGTAGGGCTTTGTGGATGTGTAGAAATGCCAACAAGAGAATGCATACGGCAGGACAAGAAGTTTGTGGGCGAGACGCCACCATCGAGTGGGAATCCATCGGAGCAGACTGATGGCTACAAGGATGTAGAGAAGAGTCGATCCGGTCTCTGCCAAATCTTCTGCTGCATCGGCTATGTCTTTGGATGCTCCGCGTATTCCCTTTACGTCATCAACCATTTCTAAGTGGAGCCACATTGCCCCGACAGACAATGCCCCGAGCCAACGGTGCCATACATACATGCGGTCAACGCCACCGAAAATTTGTTCAAGCGGCAATATGCGAGTGGAGAGAAGATTGCTCCACGTCATCATCATGATGGAAACAGACCCAATGAATAATGCGAAAGCGGCATTTCCATCGCCGACTGTTTTCGTGAATGCAAACCATCCAATAAAGATCGTAAATACTGCCATGACAGGACCGATCCAGATGTAGGTCACTCTTGGCAGATGTGGCATTGCTGGCTTTGTGAGGCGCCAGTCTGAACGTGTACCAAGAAGAGTTTTGATGAGAGTTTGAGTTTTCTCAACAAATCCTTGAAACATTCTTAACGTTTTCCGGTGCGCTGATACAACCGTGTTGCAATAGGCGCAAAAACAACAATTAAGAGAACTGCCCAGGCAAGGGAATACAACATTGCGTTTTGTAATGGCCACGCCGATGGTTCAGGAGTTTCGGCCGGCAGGTTTCCGAAACGAACACGAACAGCGTGCGTCAAGGTTGACACGGGGTTCCATTCAGCGACGGTTTTCAGTACCCCTGGCAAGCTGTCGGACGGAACAAAAGTGTTTGCAATAAAGGTCAATGGGAAAAGAACAATGAAGGTGGCATTGTTCACCACTTCTGGCGAGGGAACTATTAATCCGAGGCATGCCATGACCCATGAAAATGAGTACGAGAAGAAAAGTAACAACAAGTAGGCAACCACAGCATCGAGTATTGAGCCTCGTATGCGCCAACCCACAGCAAACCCGGCCAAAGACATGATGATGACCGATAGCAAGTTGTACACAACATCACTTGCGGTACGACCCGCTACTACTGCCGAGCGTGACATCGGTAGCGATCGGAATCGGTTGATGAGCCCTTTCTGTACGTCTTCAGCTAAACCCGACGCAGTAAACGTGGAACCAAAAACCACAGTTTGGGCAAAGATGCCAGCAATGAGGAACTCGCGATAGTTCCCTCCAGGAATATCTATTGAGCCGCCGAACACGTAGGCGAAAAGCAGAACGAACATCAGTGGCTGAATAATGACGAAGACCATTACTTCTGGCACTCGACTAATGCGGATGATGTTTCGTCGGGCGATGGTGATGGCATCACGAATCATTCTGATCACGATTCTTCCTCCTTCGTCTTTTTGCCGGTGAGTTCCATGAACACGTCATCGAGGGTTGGTCGTCGCAAACCGATGTCAAGAATCTCTACGTTTTGTGCGGTGAGTTCTACCATCACCAAACCGAGGGCCTCCACGCCTTTGGCGACGGGAATGGAAATGAGAGCATCTTGGTCTTCAGTGCGAATGGCCCCAATTGCAAACGGGCGAACAATGTCTTCCACACGCGAGAGGTCACTCAGTAATGCGAGGTGAATATCGAGATGCTCGCCTCCAATACGGCGTTTCAATTCTTGTGAGGTACCGCGTGCGATGGCTCGGCCGTGATCAATCACCACGATGTCGTGAGCTAACTGATCAGCTTCCTCAAGGTATTGCGTAGTGAGTATGACTGTGGTGCCGGCATCAACACGCTCGCGAATGACATCCCACAATTCACCCCGACTTCTCGGATCAAGACCTGTAGTTGGTTCGTCAAGAAAGAGAACAGGAGGGTCGGCAAGCAGTGCGCCAGCAAGGTCGATGCGCCGCCTCATTCCACCAGAGAAAGTTTTGAGTGGTCGGTTGGCTGCTTCGCTTAATCGAAATCGCTCAATGAGTTCACTCGCTTTCTTACGCGATGCCCGACGGCGCATCCCATACAAACAACCGATCATCTCGAGGTTTTCCATCGCGGTGAGATGTTCATCAACTGCGGCATATTGACCAGACAATCCAATTAACGATCTCACGCGTTGCGGTTCCGTTAATACATTGGCGCCGGCTACTCGAGCCGTTCCGGCATCGGGCGCGGTGAGAGTAGTGAGAATGGAAACTGCAGTTGTTTTCCCTGCACCATTCGGACCAAGAAGACCTAAGACTGAGCCAGCTGGAACCGAGAGGTCGAGACCGTCGAGTGCCACAACGTCTCCATAGTGTTTGGTCAGCCCGTGCGCCTCAACGGCGAACTCTTCCGTATGGGTGTTTCTCGCAACATCGCTCACGATGCAAGCCTATTGCGACTATGTGTGCAAACTCTGCCTTGTGTCTTTCGCAATTCGCCCTAAAGTAGATGCATGCCTCAGTCAGACTCAATTCGGCAGCGTATTTTGGAGCTAGCTATTTCTGCAATTGATGAGGGTGGAGAAGCGGCAGTACGGGTGAATGACCTTGCCACCGAGGCAGGCGTCACTGTTCCTACGTTGTATCGACATTTTGGTAGTCGTGATGGTCTGGTGGAAGCTGCACAAACATACCGTTTTCGCAAAACTCAGTTTGTCGACGGCTCGGTGTTAGCGGCTTCACTTGCAAAGTGCAAGAATCAAGATGAGTTGCGTAAAGCTTTACGTAAAGAACTTCTGACGCACTTCGATACAGATCGTTGGGAGTTGCGCCAGGTGCGCCTCAATGCATTGGGTGCTGGTTATGCCCGCCCAGAGTTGGCTGCGTCGTTAGCTCTTGCTCAAAAGCAGGGCGCCATGGGAATTGCCGAAATGCTCTCGCCGTTTCAGAAAAAGGGTTGGATCCGGAAAGACATCGACCTACCAGCAACCGTGTACTGGTTTATGGGTCAAATTCTCGGCCGTGTACTTATTGAAATGGGCGATAACCCAGTGTCGCAAAAGAAGTGGAACGACGTATCGCTCGAGGGCATTATGGCCGTGATTTTCGGGGATTCGCCGAAAAAATAGTACCTTTGCGAATCTGAAGTAGTAATACTACTTTTATGAGTAGTATTACTACTCATGCGTTCCAGATTGCCAATTGCACCACGAATATTCGGCGCTATTTACTTAGTAGTTCTCTCTCTTGTTTTTCAGACTGGCGAAGTATCAGCATGGAAAGCAACCACGCCACCCGTGAACGTCACCTATTTCGGCGGCACCGGAGTTGACTTTGCATTTTCGACGGCCATTGATTCTTCAGGCAACCACTACGTAGTTGGAGAATTTGCAAGCAACAACCTTGACTTTGACCCGGGCGCTGGCACAACAACACTCTCCACTAGAGGATGGGACGATGTATACATTTCTAAATTCGATAGCTCTGGTGACTTTGTCTGGGTGCAGCAAATTGGAGGAACGGGAACCGATAGGGCGAGATCAATATCAATTGATACTTCGGGGAATATCTACATAGGAGGATTTTTTCAATCGACCGTAGATTTTGACGCTGGAATTGGCACGTCAAATTTAAGTAGTAGTGGTTCGTCGGATGCGTTCATCTTGAAACTGGATTCTGGTGGTGGGTTCCAGTGGGTAAGGCAGATCACGGGCGCAACACTTAGTGACAGTGCACGGCTGTCGTCACTCAAGGTGAGTGGTTCTGGGTTGTACGTAATTGGCGAATTTAATGGCACATCCGACTTCGATCCCGGAGTGGGAACTTCAAATCTTGTCTCAAATGGCAATAGTGATGTTTACGTACTAAAACTTGATCTCAGCGGAAATTTCCAATGGGCCAAGAGTGTTGGTGCGGGTGGTAACGACTTGGCAAAGTCTCTTGATGTTGATGCGAGCGGAGTGTATGTGATTGGCGGGTTTTTGGGAACTGTTAATTTCAACTCAGCTGGTTCTGCGAACCTATCTTCTCCTGACGTCAACACAATCAATGGCTTCTTGTTGAAACTGGATGACAATGGTGCGTATCAATGGGCCTACAAAGTAGGAAGATTGGGTTCGGGTGTTGCTCTCGATACCACTGCAGGATATGTGTATGCAACTGGATACTTCATGGGTACGAATGATTTTGATCCAGGGGTAGGCACATCAAACTTAACTGCAATCGGTACTTCGTCTGACGCCTATTTATTGACATTGAATACTGATGGAACCTTTGTTCGCGCGATTCAATTTGGCGGGTCAAGCTTGGAAGAAGGCCGAAATCTCGCAGTCGATTCCTCTGGAAATGTCTTAGCGACTGGAGTTTTTACTACAGGTAGCAATAGTCCAGTGGATTTTGATCCTGACCCGGTGACGTCGGCAAACTTGCTCGCTACGTCGACGGATGTCTACGTAGTGAAACTCACTCGCTTGGGTTCTTACGTATGGGCCCGACAATTTGGAGGCAGCGGTGGTGGTGGCAGCAACGGGCCTGGTGAAAACATCTGGTCAATAACAACTGATGCTTCAAACAACGTGATTGTGACAGGTTCGTGGGCCGGAAGCATGGACATCAACACCTCGACATCAGGGTCACCATTCATTTCATCTGCTGGTGGTTCCAACCACGATGCTTATGTAGCAAAACTGAGAAGCGCAGATGGCTATACCGATACGACGGCACCAACGGGGTCTTTGCAAAACAAAACCATTCGAAGTGACACCCGGTCAATTGGCCACACAATCTCTGAAGAGGGCATTTTGTACCTTGTGCGAGATTCGGTAACTGTGACAGACCTTGCAAGTATCACCAGTGCGCCAGATGCCGATTGGAACCCAACAGGAGTAACGTCTTCGGGTTCTATAAATTTGCCGGTTACTTCAAATGGTCTTCGTGACGGCGTTTACTACGCATACGGATTAGACAAATCGAACAACCTTTCAACTCGATACACAGGTGCAATAACAATCGATTCGACAACTCCGGTCCCGAGCATCTCCATTACCCGGTCAGGGTCGGGAACGTTGACGGCCGGTCAATTTACAACCCTCACGATTACCTCGAGTGAAGACCTGGTGAGTATGACCAGTTCATTTGTTACGAGATCTGTTGGAACTGTGGGGCCCCTGACGAAGGGTGTTGGAAATTCATGGACAGGGACGTTTACGCCACCAACTAACTCTTCTGGAACGGCGCAAATTTCCATGACCGCAGGCCGTGTACAGGACTTGGAAAACAATGGCAACGAAGTACCGCTGACCTTGTCTATTGACTACGACACGCGTACAGACACAACACCTCCGACTGTCTCAATTACTCGAACTGCGTCAGGTTCATTGGGTGTGAGTAGTACCGATGTATTGACTTTTATATTGTCTGAAGCTTCAACTGATTTTCTAGTTGGCGACATAACTGTCTCTGGTGGGACGTTGTCAGGATTCAGCGGTTCAGGCACCACGTACACAGTGACGTTTACACCAATATCTAGTGCGTCAGGTACCGCATCGATCTCGGTTGGTGCGGGAGTGTTCACTGATGCTGCCGCGAATGGAAATACTGCAAGTACGACCTTGACTATTGCGTACGACACAATTGTTCCGACTACGACCACCACCACGACGGTTGCGCCAACAACAACTACGACGGTTGCGCCTACGACCACAACTTCTCCTTCGACGACGGTTGCACCTACGACCACAGTAAAAGCAACGACAACGACGACAACAACGGTGAAGAAAACCACTAACAGCGATTGGACCGTCTCGTTGTCGCCATCTTCAGTGGAACCGGCAGGAAAATTTACAATGGAAGTGTCGGTGACATGCCCCAACAAGATGAACAACGTGATTTACCTTGGAACGCCCTCGGGTACTCCATTATTTAAATATGAAATAAAGACTGCAACAGGCGTAAACATCAGTGGTGGCAATGTTTATGGGGGTTCACAGGTTCTGTCGAATAACAATTACACGGCAACTTGGACACGTGAAGTTAATGCGCCGGCCACTGAGGGAACTTATACATTGCAGGTGTATGGCAATGGAGCTGCAGCTGATTACATTTACTGCAATCTTCTGATAAACAGACGCCACAATGGTCCGGAAACCTCGTTGACTGTTGGTGCGATCAGCACCACAACAACTAGCTCAACCACCACAAGTACGACTACAACCATTGCTCCGAATGTTGTGTTGCCTGTTGCGGGAAGTCGACCTGTTGAAGTGCAGGCCTGGACGGTGAGTGCCAATGGAAATAACCGCATGAATCCCGGTGAAGAAATACCGGTTGTCGTGCAATTGAAGTGCGCAAACACTATGAAGACCGACGGAGCTCCTTGGTACCCCGATATGTATTTCCGGCTGCAGAAATTGACGTATGACGAATCGTGGGCGATGGGCATTCCGAGAGCCGGAACAGACACATTTACCATAATGTCGGTGGGGAGTGAATCAAATGTGATGCTCTATTCCCGAACAATTACTGCACCTTCTACACCTGGCGTCTACACAATGACGGCCTATGTAAAAGGTGACTCGCGAGGAGTTGCGACATGTAAGTTCCGCGATGGTTATCAAACCAATAGCTCAAAGTACTCCTTTTCGGTGCTTGCTGCTTCCACTACAACTGTGGCAACTACACCGTCGTCAACCACTACGACAGTTCCTCTTCCGCCAATAGACCCAGTTCTTCTTGATCGACCAAATACCAATCAGCCAGTAGTGATCATCGGGGGAGTTGCTGCAACGCCAAGTGTTGTCGAAAACCCTTCGTCTTTATCAGTGAGCGTTGGCGATGTATCAGTTGACATCAACACGAGTACAGAGAATGGCAACAAACTTGGTCTTACTGAAGACGGACGACTTCGACTAGTGAATGGCAATCAAGCTGGAATTTCTTTGGGTGGCTTTGAGCCGTTGAGCAAAGTTCAACTTTGGGTAATGCAAGGCACTCGATCAAGCCAAGAATATTTAGGAACTTACACAACTGATGGCGATGGAATTCTTGAAGTCTCAATAGACATTCCTCGTGGCTTAGGTAATGGCAACGCAGACCTGGTGGTGAGCGGGAAGAACACAGATGGGTCGGATGTCGTAATAGGCATACCAGTCACACTGGAATCAACGAGCAGCTCAAATGGACTCACTTACACATTGTCGACGGCGATCTTGTTTGCTATTGGCGCAATGTTTATCTATTTAGTGATGCGTCGCACGCGCAAAACCGATGAAATGTCTTGAGATAAAACATTGATACCGATTTTTTAAAGAAAACAGATCTATCAAACGTGTACCATAGTTAAAAACGTTGTTTAATTTATAACTAGAGGACACTCATGAAAAATCTCTTTTCCAAATCAGTTGTGCGTATTGCAGTTCTTAGTCTTGGTTTAGTGAGTGCTGGTGTAGGAGCTGCTTCAGTGGTTCTTGCCGATGCGATAACAGGCATAGTGGTGACTTCTCCAGCGGCATCTGAAGCCAGTTCATGGCGGGGTATCGCGTATGGAAATGGAACCTATGTTGCTGTTGCAACGGGGGGCACCAATCAAGTGATGACGAGTACCGATGGCACCACGTGGACATCACGTACGCAGGCAGAAGCCAACCAATGGACAAGTGTTGCGTATGGCAACGGCGTATTTGTTGCTGTTGCCCCAACGGGAACAAACCGTGTCATGACGAGCCCGAATGGCATTACATGGACCGCGCGATCGGTGTTTGCAGCCGATTGGAAGAGCGTCACTTACGGTGGCGGTAAATTCGTCGCCCTGGCCTACGGAGGTGATGCTGTTATTACCAGTACCGATGGTGTTACATGGTCGGCACCTTCCAGTGTTGGAATCTTCAATGATTGGTTCGGCATTGCTTATGGCAACGGAGTTTTTGTTGCAGTTGCGGAAACAGGCACGAACCGCGTGATGACCAGCCCTGATGGTGTTACTTGGACTGGCCGCACAGCAGCAGAAGCAAATGGCTGGGGAAATATCACCTACGGCAATGGACTCTTTGTTGCAGTTGCTAGTTCAGGTACCAATCGTGTGATGACGAGCCCCGATGGCATCACGTGGACCGCTCGTGCAGCAGAAGCTAATTTCTGGCAAGCGGTTGCTGCCGGAGATGGCTACTTCATGGCCATTGCCGCAAGCGGAACCAATCGATTGATGGTGAGCACAGACGGAGCTACCTGGTTGCCATTAGCGGGTGCCGATGTTGGTGGAAACTGGGAATCAATTACTTATGGAAACAATGTGTTTGTTGGTGTAGCAAACGTGGGAAGTGTTCTAGTTGTGCGCGCGAGTATTCCAGTGGTTGCTGCTACAACGACTACGACTGCGCCAACGACAACAATTGCGACGACAACAACTGTCACACCAACAACGGTGGCCACAACAACAACAGTTACTGCAGAAGCGACGACGGAAAAAGCCGCAACGAGTGGCCTTCCTGCAACAGGAACGAACAACAATCAGTTGGCTCTTGTGGCACTTTTGTTTGTTGTAGCCGGCAGCACTCTTTTGGTGCGCCGCCGCGTTCGTTAATGCGGGAATGAAGATGTTGCAAGACGTGCAACGTGCGCTATGAGCACGTTGACGTCGGCAATTCCTTCGAGCTTTATTTCTAGAGGGCCATCGAGCAACAGTGTGGCGAGCCCATGCCCAACTGACCATAAATAAGCCGTGTGTGCTTTGATTTCTTCGGTACTGGCATCTGCGCCAAGTTCTGCGGTGACATCTTCAAGCAAAAGATTGAATGCACGATCGGCTTGCAAAACTGCACTGGGGTAATTCTGTAAATCGCATAAGTCGTTGCGCATCATTACGCGGAAGTGCCCAGCGTGATCAAGTGCGAAGCGAACATATGCCTCGCACATTGCGCTCATTCCCTGAGAGCGGCTGAGAATGAGTGCTTCGGAGAGTTTGTAAAAACCTTCCTCGGCGATTGCGGCAAAGATTCCGGCTCGATCACCGAAGTGGTGGTACGGCGCTTGATGTGAAACGCCAGCATCGCGAGCGACTTTGCGCAGTGAAATCGCATCGGGGCCTTCATCGCGGGCAATGGCGACAGCTGCATCGAGAACCACCCTGCGCAGTGGGTCGGTCGTTACTGCAGACATAACTTGACACTATCTAGTTTTCCTACTAGACACTGTCAAGTATGAATATTCACCCAAATCCTCAGGTCCAGGCCCGCCGTTGGCTCGTATTGCCGGTGCTCTGCATCAGTCTTTTTATGGTTGTGGTTGACAACCTCATCATCAACGTTGCATTGCCAACTCTGTCAACTGAACTTGGTGCTTCAACAAGTGGGCTGCAGTGGATTGTCGATTCGTACGCATTGGTGTTTGCGTGTCTACTTCTCGCTTTTGGTGCTCTTGGAGACAAGCTCGGGCGCAAGGGTCTCATTCAATTCGGCATGGTGGCATTTGTGGGTTGCTCGGTGTGGGCATCTTTCGCACAATCAACTTCGTCTCTCATCATTGCGCGCGGTGCAATGGGAATTGGTGCAGCGGCAATTTTTCCCGCAACACTCGCAATCATCATCGACATCTTTCGTGACCCAATAGAGCGGGCCAAAGCAATTGGTGTGTGGTCGGCAGTGTCGGGTATGGCAGTTGCCTTTGGACCAATTACGGGTGGGCTACTTCTTGAGCACTTCTATTGGGGCTCGATTTTCCTCATCAACTTGCCCGTGGGAATTATTGCGTTGATTCTTGGCGCGATTCTCATTCCTTCATCGAAAGATCCCAATCCACGTGGGCTCGATATTCCGGGTTTCTTTTTGTCTATCGCAATGGTCGGGCTCTTGGTCTTTACGGTGATTGAAGGCCCGCACCGCGGGTGGTTGAGTGGTGAAACTCTCATCTCATTCGCAGTCGCAGCAATATTGTTTGCAGTGTTCATTCGATTTGAACTGAAAGCAAAAGAGCCATTACTCGATGTGCGAGTGTTTCGTAATGCGCGAGTTTCTGCAGCGACTGGGTCTATCGGTATTGCTTTCTTTGTGCTGTTCGGTTTTATCTTTTTAGTGACTCAGTATTTTCAATTCGTACGTGGTTACAGCACATTGTCGGCAGGAGTCCATACATTGCCATTTGCTTTTGGAGCAGGAATAACCGCGCCAATTGCCGCACGGTTAGCGCTGAAATTTGGAACAAAACGAGTGGTTTCAATTGGTCTTACCAACATGAGCATTGGCCTCGTCATTATGGGTTTCAGCGGTGCTGATGCTGCCTATTGGGGCCCCATTGTGATTGGCATGTTGTTTTTAGCAACTGGACTTGGCTTAGTGACCTCACCAGCGACCGATGCGGTGATGGGTGAATTGCCTGCTGAACGTGCGGGAGTTGGATCAGCAATAAACGATGTAAGTAGAGAAGTAGGTGGCACTTTAGGAGTCGCTATCTGTGGCTCTATCTTCGCTTCGCTGTATGGTCCCAAGCTGGGCTCACTCATTAGTGGTTTCAACATGCCAGAAGAAGCTGTGGCGCTAGCACAGGAATCAGCAGGAGCCGGGTTCGCCGTTGCCGCCAATGCCCCCACGGCTGAAGCCGCAGGGGCAATTCGGGGCGCTGTAAGTGATGCGTTTATGCATGGCTTTCATGCGGCAACGTTTACCGGTGCAGCTGTGGCATTTATCGGTGGCCTATGCGCACTGAAGTTCTTGCCATCGCGCAAACAAGGCGCTTAGAGAAGTTCGGGCGAAGAACTAAGCGGGAACGATTTGAATTTCGAGCTCAATATTGACTTTGTCGCTCACCAACATGCCATCAAGACCGATGGGAGCGTTGAAATCAATGCCAAAGTCGCTGCGATTGAACTGGCCTGATGCACTAAACCCGGCGCGTGTCATGCCGTATGCATCAACGGTGACTCCGTGGAAGTCAAGGTTGAGAGATACCGCTTTGGTGATGCCGTTAATGGTGAGATTTCCCTTCAGAGAAGTCTCATTCACTTCGCTAGATGCAAAAACCATTGTGGGGTGAGTGGCTGTATTGAAGAAGTCTCCACTTTGCAAGTGTCCATCGCGCTGAGCATTGTTGGTGTCAATTGATGACATGTCGATTGAGGCAGATACCGAGCTGGAAAGCTGGTTGTCGGCAATAGTGACTGTGCCGCTAAAGGTATTGAAGCGACCGCGAACCTTTGAAAGCCCAAGGTGGCGCACGGTAAAGCCAACTTCTGAATGGCTTGGTTCAATATTCCAAATTCCGGGGGTGAGCGAGTTAATTGTTGTCATGTCCACAAACATAGCAGCAAATTATTGACATGACAACAAATTGCTATGATGACGCTATGGAACCGAAATGGCTAAGTGGCGATGAAGAAAAGGCTTGGCGCGGATTTGTGGCATTGCGCATTGGTCTTGTGGGGCATTTGGCGCGGCAATTGGCGCAAGAGTGCGGCATTACCGAAGCGGAATTTGAAGTTCTAGTTGTCGTTTCCGAAGCTCCAGGTCAACGCATTAGGTCTCGTGAGTTGGGGAAGGCCCTCAACTGGGAGCGCAGCCGCCTGTCGCATCAAATCGCACGAATGGAAGAACGCGGAATGGTTGCGCGGGAGCAGTGCGAGAATGATGCACGTGGTTTCGATGTATTACTAACGAAGGCCGGACTGAAAGCAATTCAAGCTGCAGCTCCAAAACACCTTGAAGCAGTGCGGCACTGTTTTATTGACCTACTCACTCCTGCCCAAATGAAGGCTCTGGCAAACATTGCTGACGTTGTGGGCGAGCATCTCGCGACAGAGCACTCGCAAACCCTTACTGCACCGTAAACGATGTAGCAATGCCGGCGCCGGCAACTGCTTCAACAGTGTCGTGCTTTATAAGGTTGGCTGCATCGTCAGATGCCCAGATGTACTGGAGCGTGTAGGCGCCTCTCGCAGAGTTCTGAGGAACAACAATTTTGGTGCGGTACACGCCATTAGTTGCATCGCCACTTAAGCGACAACCAACTTGCGACTCGCCACTCACCTTGGTGCAATCTGCATCGAGGGAACTAATGGCAAAACTGATCATCCGCTTTCCGTCGGCAGAGATAAATGAGCCATTAATGCGAGAGGAAGGCATGATCTCTTTGTTAGCTGACGGTGGAAGGAACACACCACGATTATCTACCACGCGGAAATCGACAGTGATTTCTTGTTTCTCACTACCAGTTGTAACCGAAGCAGTTGATAGTTGAATATTTTGGATAACGGGCTTTTCTCCATCGCCTGCACCAGTTTGCTTCACATTCACTAACAATTTCTTTTTCGCAAGATCGGCAGAAAAGAGGCGAGTGTTGTTGTTGCTCATATCGCTGAAGTCAACGTCGTCCAAGTAGAACTTTCCTGCTTGGGTACCCTGGCGGAAATAAGCGAGCCCCTCATAAACGCCGTCATTTGCTGTGCCGCTGACGCGGTTGAAATTTTGCAAAGGAATTTGAATAGGGCTATTTCCTTTTGATACCAACTGTGCCACGAGACGGCCATTTACGCATGTGGGCTTGCACACTCCGCTGCCGGCGTCTTTAATACGCAAACGTATTTTTGCTGTTGCATCTGAAGTGCTTGTATCAACTGTCGCTTGAGGAAATGCTGCAGATACAAGAACTGGTTTCGACGCATCGCCAAGGTTGGTTTGTTTGAAAACAATATTGAGTTTGCGTGATGCAAGTTCTTCAGTACGAATACTGCGCATGTTCCCTGCATCATCCCAAAGTTCCATACTGTCTAAGCGGTACATGCCGCGTTTGGTGGAAGAAACTACTCCACGTCCCTCGTATATGCCGTCATTCGCCGTTCCGCTAATGCGGCAAATGAGGCCAACGCTAAGGCCTTTGCCGAATGTGGGCTGGGGGGCGTCGGGAGAGAATCCAGATGCATCGCAGAACCGTTGGTCGAGACCAAAAGCTTGCTCAAGGTCGCCGTTGGTGAATCGGGTATAGATGCGCCATGCGGAGCAGGGAATACCAGCGGCGTTCAATTCTTCACGTGGTTGGCAATAGCCAGATATACCTGCACCTAGGTCTTTAATGCGCATGCGAAGTTTCACTTCTTGTGGGCCCGTGCTGGTGTCTATTGACTTCGGCGAAACAGAAACCGATACCAACGTGGGCGCTTTGCTGTCGTAGAAACATGACTTCGTCGTATCAGCAGGTTGGTTTGCGCAATAGTCAACGCCACCTCCACCATCGAGCGTGTCAGAGCCTGCACCGCCATCAAGGTAGTCGCCGCCGTCGTTGCCAAGAAGTGCATCGGCGCCATCGCCACCAAAGAGTTTGTCGGCGCCAGGGCCGCCTTCAGAAATGTCATCACCTAAACCACCGTTAATGACGTCGTTGCCCGCTTCACTGTTAGAGGTGTCGTTGCCAGCACCGCCATCGAGCAAGTCACTACCGTCGCCGCCGAGCAGAGAGTCGGCTCCGTCACCAGCGAAAAGTTTGTCGGCGCCAAGGCCGCCTTGAATAATGTCATCTCCACCGAGGCCACAAATGACATCGTTACCATCGGTGCCGGTGAGAGTGTCGTTACCTGCCGTGCCAACAATGGTGCAGGCAACTCCGTTCACCATTGCTGATTCGTCGGCCTGCGCCGGGCCGTTCGCTGTAATGAGAGCCGCGAAGGCAAGACATGTAGCGAGAGTTATCTGACCGATGCGCTTCACTGGTTCACCTTTGCTGAAAGCTTCTTTCTCGCATGGTACCAAGTTGATAGCCATAGAGTACTGAAGGCAACCTCAACGTTTTCGCGGTCGGGGAGTGATGTGAGAAGAAAGACCATGTTGAGGAGGCGCTTGAGATCTGAGAGAATAGGGAAGGCGTATCGGGGGATTCGCCGTGGCCTATATATAAGGGGGCAGTGATGGCGCAATCAGATGTTGATGTTGTTGTTGTGGGCGCTGGCTTTGCCGGAATGTACTTGTTGCATGAACTGCGCAAAACGGGCTTTAGCTATCGCGTACTTGAAGCAGGCGATGATGTGGGCGGCACCTGGTATTGGAACAGGTATCCCGGAGCGCGTTGCGATATCGCTACCACCGATTATCAATACTCGTGGGACCCCGAGCTTCATGAGCAATGGCAGTGGTCAGAAAAGCATGCTGCTCAGCCAGAGATTCTGCGTTACGCGCAGTTCGTAGCAAAAAAGCACGACTTGTATTCGGGCATTGAGTTCAATACGCGTGTTGACGGAGCGCAGTGGAATGAAGTTGCAAAACGGTGGAGCATTCACACGTCAACTGGCGAAACAATTACTTGTCAGCATTATGTAATGGCAACAGGTTGCTTGTCGGTACCGAAAGAGCCCGACATCGCTGGAACTGAAAAATTCACCGGCAATGTGTATGTCACTGGCCGTTGGCCACATGAAGGAGTCGACTTCACAGGTAAGCGCGTTGCTGTTATTGGCACTGGTTCTTCAGGCATTCAATCAATTCCGCACATTGCTGACCAAGCAAAAGAACTGGTGATCTTTCAACGTACACCGAACTTCTCGATGCCTGCTTTTAACGGACCCGCTCCGCAAGATCGCATTGAACGCTTGAAAGCAGATCGTGCGACGTATCAGCATGAGGCTCGCTATTCGGGTACAGGTGTGCCAATGGAAGACTCAACTGTTTCTGCATTGTCGGTAACACAAGAAGAAGCCTTTGCAATGCTGGAAAAAGCGTGGCAAAAAGGTGAGCTGTTGTCTTTGGGCAATACCTTCATGGATTCTGCAATTAATCGCAAGGCGAACGATGTTGTTGCCGAGTTCATGCGCATGAAAGTGCGCTCAGTAGTAAAAGACCCTGAAGTTGCTGAGCTGTTGAGCCCATACAAACATGGCTATGGAACAAAACGTCCGTGTATGGACACGGGGTATTTTGAAACATTCAACAAACCACACGTGCGACTTGTTGATTTGAATACAAGCCCTATACGCAGCATTACGGAAACAGGAATTGACTTTGGCAAGGAGTCAATGGAGTTTGATGCAATTGTGTACGCCACTGGTTTCGACGCAATGACTGGCGCCATTGTGAGCGCCAACATCACCGGTAAAAACGGTGTCACTCTCAAGAGCAAATGGGAACATGGGCCACTCACGTACCTTGGTCTCACCTCTGTTGGTTTCCCCAACTTGTACATGATCACGGGGCCAGGCAGCCCGTCGGTGTTGTCGAACATGATGGTGTCTATTGAGCAACACGTCGATTGGATTCGCGACACATTGGTGCATATGCGCGACAATGGTTTCGACACTATTGAGCCAACTCCTCTTGCTGAAGAAGGTTGGCGAGTGCATTGCACCGACTGTGCCGACATCACCATTTTCCAAGAAGCTAACTCGTGGTACATGGGTGCAAACGTTCCTGGCAAACCACGCGTGATGTTCCCCTATATAGGAGGTGTGGGTCGCTATCGCATGGCCTGCGAAGAAGTAGTGGCAAAGGGTTATCTGGGCTTCGAACTTGCTAGTGGTGCAAAGAAGCAGTGCAACGATGGCTTGGTGCGCGAAGTGCAGCCCGATGTGGACATGGTGCTCGACTTTATTTCAACACTCAATTTGCCGGCAATGGAAACTATGAGCCCAACCGAGGCTCGTGCATTTTCCGAAGCATCGTCGGCAATGCGCCCGAGTGGCCCTGAAGTTGGCGAAATCACCGACGGAGTTCTGCAAGGCGCCGACGGCAACCTTGAATATCGCTTGTATCGCCCTGCAACACCTGGCCCACACCCCATTGCGGTGTATTTCCACGGCGGTGGTTGGGTATTTGGTAGTCATACATCCGACGACCCACTGTGTCGCGACCTGTGTGTGCAGTCGAACACACTCATTGTTTCAGTGAACTATCGTCATGCTCCTGAAGCGCCGTTTCCTGCAGCAGCAGAAGATGGTTTTGCTGCATTGAAGTGGGTGCATGCTAATGCTGCTGAACTTGGCGGCATTGCAGAAAAAATCGCAGTGGCTGGTTGGAGTGCTGGTGGCAACGTTGCGGCAGTGACTGCACAAATGTCTCGCGACACAGGTGGGCCACGCCTCAGCGGTCAACTCTTGTTATGCCCTGTCACCGATGGTTCGTATCAACACGCTTCACATAAGGAAAATGGTGAGCGTTTTATTCTCACCAAGTCACTTATGGAATGGTTTTGGAATCACTATGCCACTCCAGAGCAACGCAACAACCCGCAAGCCTCGCCTTTGCTTGCTTCATCGCTTGCAGGTTTGCCGCCAACAATGTTGGTGACATGCCAGTTCGACCCCTTGCGCGATGAAGGTAATGCATATGCGCGTGCGCTCATGCAAGCAGGAGTGAAGGTAGAACACGTGGAAGCTCGCGGTCATATTCACACTTCAATCACCATGGTCGATATGTTGCCATCTGGTGCTCCGCACCGTCGCGAAATGGCGCGGGCATTACGTGGGTTTTTCCTTAAGTAAGAATTAGCCCAATTTGTTCGCATACGTACCTATTTATATAGGCGTGCGGATAGTGTCGTCGAATGTCACGTTTTCACTTTCGCCGTCAGGTTTTTATCGCAGTAGCTCTTTTCGCCGGTGGGTCAGTTCTTGTCTCATGCGGGAGCGATTCCCCAAGTAACGACACGGTGCCGGCAAGCGTCGATACCGCAGTAGATGGCGCTTCGGAAGCTACCGAGCCTGCAAAAACTGAAGAACCAAAAGTAACTCTGCCAAAAGTAACTCCCACCAAGTTGGTCATCACCGACATCACTGAAGGTTCGGGCGTTGGCGCAGTAGCGGGCGACCTCATCGCAGTTCACTATGTAGGGGTATTGAGCTCCGATGGAACTCGTTTCGATGGCAACTTTGGTTCAAGTCCATTTAGCCTCACGCTCGGCAAAGGCCAAGTCATCAAAGGCTGGGACGAGGGTCTCTTAGGAATGAAAACAGGCGGCATGCGTCAACTCGATATCCCTGCAGACCTTGCGTATGGCGACTCGGGTTCGGGAGACATTATTAAGCCAGGTGCTGCACTGTCGTTTGTCGTGGAAATGATGGGCATCATTCCGGCAACCGACCCTGCCGATGAACCGCAACTCACCATTGCCGGAGCGGCAGCATCGTCAACTTTGCAGAGCAAAGACCTCATTGAGGGCAAGGGCGATGCCATTGCTGCGGGCGATACTGTTGCTCTTCATATTGTGGCGTACCGCGGCGATACCGGCGAGAAAATCACGAGCACTTGGCCAGAAGGTGCTCCGGTCAGCCTCACCTTGGAAGAGGGTGGCTCATTGCCAGGCATCGTCAAGGGTGTTCCGGGGATGAAAGTGGGAGGAAGGCGTCAAATGACCATTCCTTTCGCAGACGCATTTGGGGAAAAGGGCAATACAGAAATGAAGTTGCCAGCGAATACTGACCTCGTTCTTGTGGTCGACCTCATCGCTGCCTTGTAATTCAACCTTTTGCCCCAGAAGGGGCGACTGGTAACCATGTGATTCAGAAGTAAGATGAATCCATGTTTAATCATGGCAATTTTGTCAAACAGCGCCCTTTTTCGCCCCGCGTGGCGTTGGCGCTCTTCCTCTGCTTTGCCTTAGGCGCTGGAGTCGTGAGTTGCGGTGGTTCTTCATCTGATTCTCGTCAACGCAACGCCACTCTTGTTGCAGGTACAAAATGCAAAACAGCAGGGCAAGTAAAAACCATCTCAAAACAGAAGGTTGTTTGCGCAACCTTGCCATCTGGAAAATTCTGGTATGCAATTGCAAAGGAAAAGCCGTGGGTTTGCATCAAGCTCGGCGGTAACCGCAAACAAGTTGGTGTGTTTTCTGTTTGTGGAAAAAACAGCAAAGGTAAACGACGCTGGTTCTTCACAAATATCTTGATGCCAACACCGAAGGGTCTTCAATCAACTGAACCCGGCGCAATTGAGTACGTCGACAAACTCAACCCAACAGGTCCCTCCATTCCGTTACCCGATAACCCTGTGAAATTGGGAATACCAGAAACAACAGTGCCTGGTGAAACAACAACGACAGTGTTTGGTGAAACCACGACAACAGCAGTTGGCGTTACAACAGTTGCCCCAGAAATAACCACGACAACTGAATTTATTGCACCTGAAGTGAAGTGCACCACAAAGGTAGGAGACACGGGCCCAGGTGGTGGAGTTGTCTTCATCGATGCGTCAACTGCAGGAAACAACACCGGACAGTGCTTTGAAGCCGCGCCGGCAACATGGGCATTGTCGTGGGGTTGTGGAAGCACAATGTTGGTCACTGAAGACCTTGCAATTGGAATGGGTAAGGAAAATACCGCCGCGATCGTTGCAGGGTGTGCCGCAGGTGAAGATCAGACATCGATGTTCGCGGCAAAATTTGCCGATCAGCTTCGTGCCGGTGGCAAAGACGATTGGTTCTTACCGTCACAAGATGAGCTCGCGGAACTATACGCGCAACGCGAACTCTTTGCAGACTGCGGGGAGGGGCAATGTGCAGCTGATCTTGCCGCTAGCACATATTGGAGCTCCTCACATGGAGGTGCAGGCGATGCGGTGTCTATGAACTTTGTTGAAGGCAGTGAACCACTTAATGAGCCGCAAAAAACAATCCGCTTCGTACGTCCAGTGAGGTCATTCAAGTGAAAATTCTCGACCACACCACACAACGTTCAACACTGCGCCAACCAGTTGCCCTTATCGCTTTTGGCATCGTTGCTGTTATGGCTGCCGGCCTTGCTGGCTGTGGCAGTTCATCTGATAGTCGCCAACGCAATAGTGAACTGACTCCTGCCGATATTGCGTGTGCCGATGGCGGCGCGTGCGTTGTTGGAGATATCGGCCCAGGTGGCGGAATTGTGTTTATTACCCCAGAAACTGAAGGTAATACGCGTCCCGACTACTACTTAGAAGCTGCACCGCTTAACGGTTTCGCGGCAGAAAACTGTGCCGATGGTAAAAATGATGCTGAAATTGGTACGGGAAAAAGCAATACGGAGATTGCTGGAAAGTCATGCAGATCGGGTGACGAACTCAATGCAATGCAACTGGCAGACAATTTGGTGTTCAATGGTCTTGACGACTGGTTTTTGCCATCACAAGATGAATTGGTAGCACTCTCTCAAAGTAAAGATCTTTTTAATTGCCCAGCAAATGGTTTGTGCTCCACCAACTTCACTGCTGAAACGTACTGGAGCTCTACTTTTTCCGCTGATGGTGAACCTGTTGCACTGAACTTTGCAACAGCCGATAGCCAACCTGCGGCCGCAGATCGCGCAAGCAACTTTGGTGTGCGCCCTGTTCGTGCGTTCTCTACTTTGCCAGCCGCTCCTACCGACGTTGTGGGAACTTCGGGAGCGAAGTCGGTTGCTTTGGATTGGGTAGAACCACTTCCCAATGGCAGTAGCGCAATTACCAGTTACAAGGTGTTGCAGTCATCAAACGGTGGATCTACATGGATCCCAGGTGTATTGGGTGCCGACAAAGTGGTGACGGGTCTCAAAGACGGAACTTCATACAGTTTCAAAGTTGCAGCGGTGAACAAAATGGGCACCGGCGAATATTCTGAACCCTCAAAGCAAGTTCGTACCGAGTTAGCACCTTGCGCTCCATCTTCTGCAGAAGTCGGCACCAACACAGTGCTTACTTTTAGCGCAGAAGAAAGTTGCACATGGATTGTGCCAGCTGGAGTGACCTCTATTGACACGTTGGTTGTTGGCGGTGGAGCCGGTGGTGCGAACCAAGGTGGTAGTGCCGGTGGTGGAGCTGGTGGCTCAATGCTCAACGGTATTGCTGTTGAACCGGGCGCGAAAATTGTCAACACAGTTGGCCAAGGTGGCACTGGCGCTACCAGCGGTCCCGATGTTGCTGCAGGAAATGGTTTCGATTCCTCTGTGCTCATTGGTGAAACGGAAATTGTTGGTAACGGCGGTAAGGCCGCCAAGGGTGGAAATGCAACCGACGGATTCGCTGGTGGCGACGCTGGTAAATCTGGTTACTCAAACTATTTCAGTGGACAAAAAATTGTTTACGGTGCCGGTGGCAGTGTTGCTACCGACACCACTGCTGCAACGGCAGCAACATCAACTGGTAATGGTGGCGGTTCAGTAGCCGATAACACTGCAGGTGGTGCAGGCGGTTCAGGTGTTGTTGTTATTCGTTATGCAACAGACCCACTCAATGCCTTCCCTGCATCGTTTGGAACACCTTTTGCGCGTTATGTAGCTGGCGATTATCAGTCTGAAGATGGTGCACGTAAAACCTGGGTCGATTCTTCAGGAAGTGATCGCCATGCGGTTGATGTAACAGGAGCACCGAAGATTGAAGTCGGAACTGGCAATGGAGCAACAGGAAACATTGTTGCCGTTGCAGGTGGCACCGGCGATGCCGTTACTTTCCCAGACGCAGTGCTGCCCGAGAGATACACCTTGTTCCATGTATCGCGTTATGCAGGTGAAAATCAAGGTCGCATCATTGTGGGTGAAAAAGGTGACTGGTACTCCGGATTCGATGATGGCAAGGTGGGCGTAGCCAAGCACAATTCGGTCATGAAAGATGGTGGTGGCGAATCGCACAGCAACTGGTTGTTGTCGTCCGACAAAAATACCGTTTATCGCGCCAATGGTGTGCAGGTTTCTACGAAATCTAATGGCATGTCGTTTAGCGGTCCGCTCACTGTGAATGGCAGCAATGGTGGGCCGAAGCGCACATCAGACTGGCAAGTTGCCGAGGTTCTCGTTTACGAGGATGAACTTACATTGGCTCAAATTCAGCAAATGGAAAACTATTTCGCTCGTACGTACGGTTTGCAAGGTAAAAATGCAGCAGGTGTCAATGTAGGAATTTTGAGTACGAAGTCAATTAAGGCAAAGCAAAAAGACGAAAAGTCAATTGACCTCACTTGGACGGCACCTACCGATACCACCAACCTCGACGACTACGTAGTGGAGTATTCCACCGACAAGAAAACATGGAAGCTGTACGAGCACACTCCAACTACTGATACGAAGATCACGGTTCTTGGCCTCGATGATGTCTCGGAATATGACTTCCGTGTAACACCTAGTTATGTAGATGTCACCAACGAACAAACCGATGCTGGCGCAGAAGCTGTTGCTATTAAAACCATTGCTCGTGCACCGACCGAAGTGACAGGTGTTCCTGGCAATGAAGAAGTGACGGTGTCATGGACTGCGCCAACGGTGACTGGCAATACTCCAATCATCCGTTATGACGTGAAGTACTCCACCTCTGTTGATGGTGAGTACACCACTTTTCCTGACAACACCATTGCCAAGAGCCCGGCCGTCGTCACAGGCCTCAAAAACGGCACTCCTTATTTCTTTAAAGTGGCAGCAGTGAACACCGCTGGTCCTGGAGACGACTCAGCACCTTCCGATGCAGTTACTCCCCGCACTGTTCCTGGTGTACCCACCAATGTGAAGTCGCTTCCCGATGCCACAGGTGGAGTAGATGTTTCCTGGGGTGCTCCCACATCTGATGGCGGGTCAGTCATTACTGCATACGTAGTGAAATCTTGCTTGGGCACACAATGCTCTACCCAAGAAACTGATGGAGTGACAAAAACACTGTCGCTCATCGATTTAGAAATTGGCAAGGCATATACCTTCCAAGTGGCAGCAACGAACGTAGCTGGCACTGGGCCATATTCCGACATCACCAAGGCAACAACACCGCGCGTGAAGCCCGGTCAGCCAGTAAGCGTTGCAGGTACAGCTGGCAACGCAGAAGTGGCACTCACGTGGTCAGCACCTGAAGCTTCGGGTGGCTCTGGTATTACGAATTACACCGTGGAATACTGCGCACTCAATAAGTGCGTAGTTGCACCCGATGCAAAATCACCAAACACTTCACGCACCATTGCTGGGCTCACCAATGGAGTTGCTTATACATTCCGCGTTGCGGCAACTAACGAAGCAGGAACAGGCGCCTACTCATTGCCTTCCGCAGCTGTCACCCCACGCACGGTTCCTGACGCACCTACAAACCTCGTCGTTGCCCCTGATAATTCGGGCAACTTTGATGTTTCATGGGTAGCGCCAGAAATCAATGGTGGAGCAGAGCTCAGCGATTACGTCATTGAATACCAAAAAGATGGTGGGGCATGGGCACAATTTGCTCACGACCCTTCTACACAGACATCTGCAACCATAGAAAACCTGACGGTTGGCGCGGAATATCTTGTACGTGTTGCTGCGGTCAATATTGCAGGAGCAGGAGAGTTTGTCACCACCACAACTGTGGTTATTCCACGCACACCACCCGCTGCACCAACCAATGTGGCTGGGGTACCAGGAAACAAGCTTGTCGATCTCACCTGGACCGCTCCACAAAATAATGGTTCAGATGTTTCTGACTACGTTGTGCGTTACTGCGTAGCAGAGGTCTGCACCACTTTTGAAGACGGCGAATCGGCCAAAGCATTGGCACAGGTAAAAGAACTCACCAATGGCACCGAGTACACCTTTGAAGTAGCTGCAGTTAACGCTGCTGGTGTTGGCGCTTACTCTTTGCCATCTGAAGGTGTTACCCCACGGACAGTTCCTGGTGCTCCAACAGCAGTGAAAGCTGCTATTGACGATGAAGGAAATGTCATCGTTACATGGACAGCACCGAAAGATAATGGTGGTGCAGACATCACCGATTACGTCGTTCAGTCATGTCCTGGAACCACTTGTGTGGTGTTCGATGACGGTGATGGCAATACGGTCTCTGCCACAGTGACTGGTTTGAAGACAGGCGTGGCGCATACCTTTAAAGTTGCTGCAAAAAACATTGCTGGTGTTGGTGCATACTCAGATGCCTCCGACGTTGCCGTTCCTCGCAAGATTCCTGGCATTGCGCAAAATGTAAAAGCGACTCCCGACAACTTGGGAAATATCGACCTTGTATGGGATCTTCCTGAATCTGATGGTGGGTCACCACTGACAGACTTCATTGTTCAAGCATGTAAAGACACGTTGTGTGAAGTGGTAGCCGATGGTGTTTCACCGTTGGCGGTCGCGAAAATCAAGGGTCTCGAAATTGGTGTTTCGTATACCTTTAAAGTTGCCGCAAAGAATGTTGTCGGCACGGGTGGATATTCCGATGAGTCAAATGCTGCAACACCACGCGTGGTGCCAGGTGCACCAACAGATGTTGAGGCGGCAGCAAATGACGAGGGTGTTATTGCCCTCACATGGAGTGCTCCAGAGTTCACTGGTGGAGCACCGTTGACTGGTTATGCAGTTCAGGCCTGCACCGGACAAAAATGTGAGGTAGTTGCTCAAATCAATTCGGCTGAAATTGCCGCAGTTTCAATTAACGAACTCATCACCGGCACGTTGTACACCTTCAAAGTTGCTGCTCAGAATATTGCAGGTGTGGGCGCATATTCCGATGCATCTACTGCCATTTCTCCACGCTCCCTTCCCGGAGTACCACGCAGTGTTGTGGCCGATGCCAA
>ENA-OUVC01000548-OUVC01000548.1-marine-metagenome-genome-assembly--contig:-NODE-548-length-24408-cov-3.726316_pt1 | contig 24408 bp, 16 predicted proteins | sample MGYA00248622_ERZ508571 | MGnify/ENA primary metagenome ERZ508571 (study PRJEB26236, sample SAMN06267175) | marine metagenome | isolation source: Columbia River Estuary | place: USA:Columbia River Estuary... | reverse complement strand
CGAATTTAGTGAGCTCAATCACAAAGGATCCTGTATGGTCCATGTTGCACAATGCAATCATAAAGGAAAGTGATCGCATTATTACTATTGTGCCAATTAAAAGAATCCAAATTGGTCGACGACTTTTAGACAAATCAAGGGAAGCATTAAAAAGATTGTTCTATTTGTCCTATGCCTATCGTACCACCAATGATCAAAAGTATTTTATAAGGGCAGAAAGCGAAATGTTGGCAATTGCAGGTTTTAGCGATTGGAATCCATCCCACTTTTTAGATGTTGCTGAAATGACCATGGCCATGTCCATTGGGTATGATTGGTTATTTGATCAACTTTCTCAAAGCGCCAAAGATTCCATACAAAATGCCATTATTAAAAAAGGAATAGAACCATCACTTGATAGTAAAAATAATAGTTGGTTAAAAGCCGAACACAACTGGAATCAGGTGTGTAATGCAGGTATGTCATATGGAGCAATGGCAATATATGAGCGAGATCCAAAATTGGCAAAAATGATTATTAATCGCGCCATTGAATCAATGGCAATCCCAATGAAGGATTATGGACCTGATGGTATTTATCCAGAGGGCTATGGTTATTGGGGTTATGGAACCACTTTTAATGTTTTATTTTTAAGTGCGCTTGAAAAAATTTACGCCACTGATTTTGGTATGACGAAAGCACCTGGCTTTTTAAAAACTGCATCTTTCATGGAAAGTATGACTGGCACCACTGGTAAGCCTTTCAATTATTCGGATGCAGGGGGAGGTGGCTCATTTAATCCAGCTATGTTTTGGTTGGCAAATAAGGTAAATGATCCAAGCTTGCTTTGGGTTGAAAAATCTTATCTTAAAGCTGGCAGAGAGGCTAACTTAGTTACTGAAAGAATATTGCCAGCGATCATGTTATGGAAGGGAAATATCTCAACAAAGGATATTAAAGCGCCGAGCACAACTGCATTTGTAGGCAAAGGTAAAAATCCAATGGCGATGATGCGAACATCCTGGACGGATTCAAATGCAATTTATATTGCAGCAAAAGGGGGGTCTGCCTCAATCAATCACGCGCATATGGATATTGGTTCCTTCATCATGGATGCAGATGGTCAAAGATGGGCTATGGATTTTGGTATGCAAAATTATGAATCACTTGAGTCCAAGGGGGTTAAACTTTGGGGCCGTACGCAAAATTCAGAAAGATGGGATGTTTTCAGACTTAATAATTATGCGCACAATACACTTACTATTGATGGCCAACTTCAGGTGGTTGAAGGAGATGCGCCCATTATAAATGATAATAAGGATCCAAATTTCATGCAAGTAACATTTGATTTGAGTACGGTATATAAAAATCAACTTGCTTCAAGTACTCGAGGTATTGCAATTGTAAATAAAAATCATGTGGTTGTAAGAGATGAGATTCAAACATTAGATCGTGAAACAAAAGTTAGATGGACGATGCTCACACCTGCTGATGTTGAAATAGTTGGAACAGAAACAGCAGTTTTGAAAAAACGTGGAAAGACACTTACCTTAAAGGTGTCAGGTGCAAATAATATAACTATGAAAACATGGTCTACGAATCCGCCAAGAGATTATGACGCCCCCAATCCTGGTACCATACTAGTAGGCTTTGAAGCAATTATCCCAGCCAACACTAAAGTTAATTTTGATATCTTATTAATTCCTGGATCAAAATCAGACATGGGAACGCCCAAGGTAAAACCATTGAGCGCTTGGTAAAAGTTTTACGACCGGGGTAAAGATAAAAAAGAGGCGCATCATATGATGCGCCTCTTTAATTTTAAAAGCGTAAACTTAATATATTTTACAACTTAGTTGTTTTGTATATTTTAACTGTTCCATCATTTTCGTTACTAGTAACAATCAAACTTTGGTTAATAGGGCTTTTAGAAGCAGGAATGAAAATAAGGCCTTCTGGTGCATCACCTGTTTTATACATTTTAATAAATACCGGAGTAGTTGGGTTGGTGATATCATAAATAGCAAAGGCGTCGGCACGTTCCATTCCAACAATTGCAATATTTTTGCTACCTATTCTGCCAAGGCATATTGATTCAGGCTCAACCGCTTTGTCATCACTTCTACCATCATCATAAATTGCTAATTCCTTTGCTTTAATGTCTAGTTCATTTTTGCTATCAAATACTTGGCTACCTGTTGTGGCATTCCAAACACTAAATGACCTAGAGCCTAATGAGTATAAGGCATCAAAATCGCCATCACCATCCGTATCCCCTAAAGTTGTTGTGATATTTAATCTGCCTAAAATCGCATCTGTTTTAAGTGTTGTAGCAGTTGGGAAATTTGTTGCATCTAACGATACTGCACTTACTCTTTTCATTTCAACAAAGGCTTTGTATTCTCTTGAATCACCTTCATTGGCTGTAAATAAATAAGGTGTTCCATTGTAATTAAAAAATGCAATCGCATCAGGCATATATATACCATATACTTTAGCATAATTGGCAAATTCAATTTTATTGTCCTTATCACTTGCATCAATGCCATTGCCCGCTAAAGAATAATCTTTAAATCCAAGAGGTGTAATTTTTTTAATGGTTGCCGTTGTGATGTCAATTTCAGCAATCGCATTATTTTCTTGAAGTGTTACATAGGCTGTTTTTGAATCATCAGAAACAGTTATATATTCTGGTTCAATATCTTTAATGAAATTTTTACCTGGACCAAAAATTCTAAATCCTTTAGCAGTTAAACTAGCTAACTGGCTTTCAAAAGATGCAAAATTTAGGGTAACAACAGAATAGTCAGCTACTTTAATGATAGAAACGCTTCCTTCTGGATCATTAAGATAATCATCGCTAGGTTCGCCTTCATTTGCTGATATTATATAATTGCCATCTGGACTAAATGTAACCATATCAGGAAGTGCACCAACGTTGATTGATTTAATTTCAGCATAGGTTGTTGTATTGAATACAACTATTTTACCAGGCGCCTGTTTGTTGGTAGATTCGATTGCTGCTGCTAATTTCCCATTACTCACTGCAACGCTATTTACATATCCACCAAAAGGTAGCATGCTAATTGATTTTATCACTTTTAAAATAGCAGGATTGCTCATGTCAATCACATCAATTTTATTTTCAGCGCTATTATTTACTGCAAATAATCTATCAGTTGTTGGGTCGAAAGCAGTAATTTCTGCTGCACCCAAACCACCTAAATTGATAGAGGCTACTTCAACATAACCTGCTAAATCTTCGTTCTGAGTGTTTTCTAATGGGGGCGTTGCATCCTGTTTGCGACAAGAAAATATAACCACCGTAATCAGTAATAGATAAATGAGTTTGATTTGTTTCATGATTTTAATTTGAGCGTAAAAATACCCCCAGCATATTATCAGTATATGAACTTATTATTACTTTATGATTAACAAAATAGCATCATCCCCCCTTGGTATGAAAATATTGGCTTAATGGATTAGGCCAGTCCGTTTTTTTACCTTTACATTCGGCGGAATCATTCAAATAGCCGTTTCTGGTATAGCACTTTTAATAAATATTGCCTAAAAACATGAATTATATCTGAAACAGAAAGCTTATTTTTAAATCATACAATACTACAAATTAATAAATTATGAGGTATGAATTATAGAAAGTATTTAATTGCAACATTCTTTTCAGCTGTAATTTCATCGTGCAGTATTTTTGCCTCTAATCGTCTAAATCTCAGTATTCCTGAAACGGTATTATCTGACGAAGGTTATTCGCTTGCTATAGAGGATCTTAAATTGGCATTAATCGCTTCTGGCTTTAAAATAGAACTAAACGGGTTATCGGATAGGGGTATTCAGAAAGAAAACAACATTATTATTGCCAATGTAAATAATAAAATGGATGAGTCCTTTAAAATTGTCTATGATAAAGGAGAGAATAATAAATACCTAAGAGTTGAAGGAGGTAGTAACGGGTTAATGTATGGCATTTTTAAATTGGCTGAAGAAATTCGCCTCGGAAAAAATTTATGGGATATAAAATTAGAAATGTCTCCTGAATTTCCACGTCGAATGTACACCGAATTAGGTCAGTTGTATGACTTACCTTCGGGTGGATATCATCTTTTGAAGTCGCCATGGGTTAATCATGAACGATTTGAAAAGGAAAAAAAAGAACTTAAAATATTGATTGATCAGGTTGCTAAAATGGGCTTCAATACCTTTACAATAATGCATGTGAATTTTGAGGATTACATTAACTATAAATATTTGGATAAAGAAGTGTACAGTAAAGATGATGTTCATCGAATAAAAACCAAACTATTTGCGAAGCACCTTACGGATGTAATTAATTATGCTCATGACAGGCATATCAAAGTATTTATGCAGGTATATGAATTCCAATATCCACCAAAATTAGCTAAATTATATACGCTTGATTTGGAAAATCCTATAATGGAAAAAATTATCGTTGCGAAAATTAATGAACTTTTCGAAACGGTGCCATTAGATGGGTTGGTTATTACGGCTACAGAATCATTGCCTCGTTCCGGTTATTTGTCGGTAGAACCTTGGAGGAAATACGGAAAGGCAGGAGCTGGCAGAATGATGACAATGTATCACAATGCTACTAAAGCCATTGGCAAGACTTTGATATTCAGGTCGTGGATGGTAGCCTATGGTGCTGAAGATTCGGATAAAGTTATTGAGAATACTCCGGAAGATGCTCAATTTGAGATAAAGCATACCGGTGATGACTTTTGGCTAAATTTTCCACTAACAGATGCAATAACAAGTGGTCTTGGAAGAAGGCGCCCATTGACAATGACTTTCGATGCATTTAGTCAATTTTATGGTTGGTCGAGATTAATATGCTATCAACAAAGGATTGTAAAAGAGGCAAAAATTGCAAAAGAGAATGGAGTTATAGGAATACAGGCCTGGGGAGCATGGGCGCCGGGTTGTATCTGGAGTGATAATCATCCCGGTTATTTACCAAATGGACAATTAATACCTCATGAAAAACCTTATTACGATATGGCAGGGCCATGGAATAATTTTAGAATGTTCACTAGAGGGTTTAGCCCGGGGCAAATGAATGCATATGCTGTTTCTCGTGTGACTTGGGATGTTAATCTAACGGCAGAACAGATTGCTTCAGACTGGGGAGTAATTCACTTTGGTGCGAAGAATGCGGATGCGATCTCAGAAGTATTGATGAATAGTCAGGCTGCTTTTCGTGAAATATATCTAACTACGAATAAAAGAGAGTATTCGTTTCATCCTACATATTTTAAATGGGCAACAACAGTAAGGATTGATAGTAGTATATTGGAAAAGATGTATCTGAAAATTCCATTGAGCTACATTTTGGAAAGAAATCAAATAGGTTATGGATATTTAGAAAAAATGGAACATGCATTTAATATGATCGATTCAACGAAAATTACTAATCAAGAGAATTATAAAGTATTAAAGGAAGGATTTGAAAAGACAAAACTTTATTTAAGTATGTTTTTTGAATTTAGAGAAATGTGGTGGAGAGAAAGGGAACTTAAGGATATTAAAGATAATGAGTCATCTTTAAAACAAAAAGAATATAAAAAATCTGAAGATCGTTTTAATGAAATAATAGAGAAGTGGCAAAAATATCCTGAGGAGTGTAAATTTTGGGGGATACAAAAAAAATATTTCAATGGTGAAAAAAGTTTTTGGCCTGCTCAAGATCTTGAAAAAATCGATTAACTTTTTATAAAAAATAGGGAGACTGTAAAATAAACTCTATCTTTTCTCTCGGCGGCAAATTAGGTAGCAAATCTTTTTTAAATTAGATGTTAATATTTTGAAATGAACAGCAGAGAACCAATTCAAACAACCCTTAGTCACCGGGAACCAGACCGTATTCCTTATGATTTGGCGGGTACTACTGTAACATCGATTACCAAAAATGCTTATTTACGCGCCATGCAGTTTCGCGGGCTTTCAACAAGTATTGAATGAAAGACCAGTAAGAAAATTTAACTATAAAACACCTAACCAAGTGCTATTCGAAAAAATCGCACTTATTACTTGAACTTACAATTCGTTCGCATGAAAATAAAAGCTTTATTAATTGTTTATATAATATTTTCAAATTTGCAGCTAAATAGCCAAGAAGTTGCTTCCCAAGAACTTTATTTAGAACAAATAAAAGGGCAAATGCAGGTTGAATGGCCAAAAAACAAAACAATCAATTTAGTGTTTCATGGCCATTCGGTGCCGGCGGGATACTTTAAAACACCAGTTGTTAATACACTTGCTTCCTATCCATATATTGTTCTAGAACAAATCAAATCAAAATACCCTTTTACGGTAGTGAACATCATCAATACTTCAATTGGAGGTGAAAATTCAGAAAGCGGTGAAAAAAGATTCGAGTCACAGGTCCTTAATCATACGCCAGATGTATTATTTATTGACTATGCTTTAAATGACAGACGTATTGGATTAGTAAGAGCTAAAATTGCTTGGGAAAAAATGATTCGTGCTGCTTTGGATAAAAACATCAAAGTAATCCTATTGACACCTAGCCCAGATCAAACTGTTGACATTAAGGACGATCAAACCATTCTTGACCAACATGCGCGTCAAATAATACAATTATCGAAATATTTTAATGTTGGCCTAATTGATACTTATGCAATCTTTAAAAATGCAACAAAGCAAGGGGTTGCCTTAGTTGATTTAATGTCTCAAGTAAATCATCCCAATGCAAATGGGCATCATTTAATTGCCGATGAGATTATGAAATATTTTAAGTAAAATCACTGCTTTAATTACTTCTTTAAATGCTATAGCTACAATAAAATTAATATGTCCCTATTTTTTATTAATCACCGATTGTAGGTAGCTTTCTAGTTCGTCTATTTCTTTGTCTGAAATATTTTTAAAGGCAGGCATATTGCCTTTGCCATTTGAAATTAAATTTCTGAAACTTGATTTGTCGTTGAGGTAGTTCGATTTAATCAAAGAAGGATTTCTATTCCCATCGCCATTTAAATTGCTTTGATGACAATTAGTACAGTAGGTCTGATAAACTTGCGCACCTATTTTACTATACTTTATTTGTATAATATCTTTTACTGCATCTGGTGTTTTAATATTAGAAGCTGTATTTTTTCTCTGCTCCATTTTAGCTAAAGCAGCTACATTAAATTTTCCTTTATCTTCTTTATAAAGTATTCTCCATATTTTTCCTTTCTTGGAATCATTGATATATAAAGATCCATCGGGCCCTTCCGCAAGTCCCATGGGTCTGTATTTGGCATCACTTACATTCACAATGGTATCTAAGCCCGCAAATCCATCTGCAAACACTTCCCATTCACCAGAGGGTTTCCCGTTTTCAAAAGGGACAAAAGCTACAATATAACCTGCTTGAGGATAGGGGCCTCTATTGGTAGATCCGTGAAATGCAATAAAGGCACCGTTTTTATATCTTTCGGGAAATTGGTCACCTGTATAAAATAACAAATCATTAGGTGCCCAATGTGCAGGAAATGCTGCTATTGGGTTTGTATAGGTTTGATCAATAGCTAATTTTTTTGCATCTCCACCATATTCAGGAGCTTGTAATTTTTGTTTGGTCAGCAAATCGTAATAGGAATAAGGCCAGCCATAATTACTATTTTCATTTATTTCAAAAAATTCCTCTGCCGGCGTAATTGCATTATTATATGCTGAATAATATTGAGGCCATAATAAATGTAAATCATCTCTGCCATGTTGCAGAGCAAATAAAGCGTTAGTTTGTTTATTCCAATCCATAGCAACAATACTTCTCAGGCCAGTACCTAACTGTGTTCCATCTTTCTGTGTTTGATTTAATGCGGTTGCTTTGAATTTCCATACACCTGCACGATTGATTAGTTCAGGACAAGGATTTTGGCCTGCTTGTTTTACAGAAGTTCCACTAGTATTGATAAAACTTGCGCATGCATTAGAAGGAGCACTATACGGTACATACATATTCCCTGCATTATCAAATGCTAATGGTTTGGCGATATGCCATTGCGCACTTTCATCTATCAAAATAATTTCTTGTTTTGAGGTAGGCACTAATTCATTGTCTAGTTTTTGTCTGTATACGACCTGTTCTGTACTATAATATAAATAGCCATTATTTATACGCATGCCTGTTGCGAAAATGCCATCGTTTAAATAACTACCAAATGGTTGAATAATATCTGCTTTGCCATCACCATTCTCGTCTCTTAACGCTACCGATCCGGGGGCGTCTGAAGTGATTTTTAATTTTACATAAATATCACCGTTCTCTTTTACTGCTAAATGTCTGGAAGGTCCAATGCTATCAATTACAACAACTGCACCAAAGCCATCTGGTAAATATAAGCCACCATTATCTTTATCAAAAGCTAGCTTTTCTTTTTTAGATGCACATCCTACAATCAGTAAACATGCACTTAATATGATGATATTATTGGTAATAATATTTTTCATTACTTGTCTTTTACACATCTAACTGCTAATCCATTTCTATTGCCGTAGGCATCTTTGAATACCATTGGACTGGCGTATAATACAAATCTATACCAAGATTTTGTAGTATCAATTGCGGTGGATGACCACCAACCACCACCTTGACCTTTATAGCCAAAAGCACCTAACCCATTTCTTAATCCACTAGGTAATGCCTCAAAACCACTCTCATTCGTACCATTGCCAGAGCTATCTTTATTATTTTCCCATCCGTAAGTGTATTTTAATGCATGCCCTGCTTTTTTATCTCCACCTAATTCTAATACCAATAAGCCCCATTCTACATCGGTTGGAATGTGCCAACCTTCCGGAGCCAATCCTCTTGGATCATTGACTGCATACCAATTATATAACCTTCCAAATTGCGCACCTTCCCCGATATCATTATTATAATAACACCATGCTGCTTTTCTTGCAGTTCCATATTCCACCCATTCTTCTTTCGTTTTGGTTTCTGGAATCGTATCGCCATTTTTAAATGTAACCACATCTAAATTTTTAATCATCCAATTATTTTCTCCAATTTTTACAGTGTCAAAATCGGGTTGTTGCTTACATGAACTAAATAGTATTAATAGCGCAGCTAAACAGCTTATAGATAATTTCATTTAAATAAATTTATGCTTATCTAAGGTACTTAAACTTTTCAAATTTTGGCTCATTGATAAACGAGGTGATGATTCAGTTGCAGGTTTTTAGAATAAATAGTGAACATTAATTATTAAATTAGTGGAAATTAGTAGTCATGCCAAAGAAAATAGTAACTTGTTGTATGCGCCAATCTGTTCGTACCGTCCTTATTTTTTGTTGTTTTCTTTTTGCTTTAATCAGGAGCAATGCACAAGAGGATCAAAGCCGCCCCAACATAATTTTTATTTTGGCGGATGATTTGGGGATGGGGGATGTATCCTGTTTCAATAAGAATGGGAAAATCAACACACCCAATATCGATAATATTGCTAAAAATGGAATTTTGTTTACTGATGCACATTCAAGTGCTGCCGTGTGTACGCCAACACGTTACGGCTTCCTTACGGGCAGATACAATTGGCGATCAAAATTAAAGGAGGGCGTACTTGTTCAATTCGACAAGCCATTGATTGAAGAGGGAAGAACCAATATGGCTAGTATGCTTAAATCAAAAGGATACCAGACTGCGGCAATAGGGAAATGGCATCTTGGTTGGAATTGGACTAGTAAAAATGGTAAGCCTCCGGTTGACAATAAAGACGAATGTAATGTTGATTATAGCATGAAGGTTACTGGTGGACCAACATCCATTGGGTTTGACTATTTCTTTGGGATGGACGCCCCCAATTACCCACCTTATACCTACATTGAAAATGATAAAGTCCAGGGAACTCCATCCGTATTTTATCCAAGCCAACCTTATGAAGATTGCCGGCCTGGGACTGGAGTGGAAGGATGGAATCTTGAAAATATTATGCCAGATCTTCAGCAAGCATCTGTTGGATATATTTCAAAAGCGTCAAGTAGCGGTAAACCATTCTTTCTTTATCTACCAATCACTGCCCCCCATACGCCAATTGCGCCGGAAAAATCATTCCTTGGAAGTTCGGGGTTGAATATATATGCAGATTTTGTGAAGCAGGTAGATAATTTTGTTGGATCCATTCAACAATCACTAAAGGAAAATCATCTCACAGAAAATACTATCCTTGTTTTTGCAAGTGATAATGGCTGCTCTCCACAAGCTGATTTTAAATTTTTGAAAAATTTGGGCCATGATCCGAACAACGGGTATCGCGGACACAAGGCAGATATATTTGAAGGGGGACACCGTGTGCCATTGTTGGTCCAGTGGCCTAATAAAATCAAGAAAGCAAGAACAGTTTCACAAACAGTTTCTTTGAACGATTTTATGGCCACTTTTGCATCGATTGTTGCATATGATTTGAAAGACAATGAGGCAGAGGATAGTTATAATCTTCTTCCAGTTTTGTTGCATCCCAATTTTAACTTCGACATTCGTGAAGCAACTGTTCATCATTCCATCAATGGTAGTTTTGCAATACGCAAAGGTGATTGGAAACTTATCTTTGCTGCAGGCTCTGGTGGGTGGAGTTTCCCAACCCCAGGTAAAGCAGAGGAGGGGCTGCCACCCATTCAATTATATAATCTTAAAAAAGATCCAGCTGAAAAAATAAACTGTTACAATCAGTTTCCGCTAATTGTTAAAGAGTTGACTGCACTAATGAAAAAATATATACAGGAAGGAAGATCTACTCCTGGAACGCCACAAAAAAATGATGGTGAATATCCATGGAAGCAGCTTAATTTTTATTAATCCTATAATTTTTTAAACGCGCTTTATTTTTTATTTAAAATTTTATCAATTTCTTGATACATTAAATGAATTCCAGGAAGATGCATGGAACCATGACTAAATCCTTGTAATTCGTAGAGTGAAATATTTTTATTGCCTGCTAATTTCATCATTCTAACAAAATAGGCATTCTCTTCATATCTGCCTAGTAATTCTAATTCTCGATCGCCGGTGATGTCAATAATTATTGGCGTTGTAGCTTTTATAAAGTTCATTGGAGCGAACTCGTTTATGACTGGTTGTACATCTTTAATATTATTTTCTGCTCGAATAGTAAAATGAGTGATTGCTTGAGGACTTAATGGAATACAGGCTTTAATTTTGTTGTTGGAAATATTTTGCTTTAACAACCATGACTCATCCATGGTTAACATCAATGCCAAATAACCGCCAGCGGAATGACCCGATAAAAATATTTTACTTGTATCGCCACCATATTTTTGAATATTATTGAACACCCATGCAACTGATGCAGCGGCATCTTCAATAAAAGCAGGAGAATGTACTTTGGGGCTTAATCTGTATGCTGCGGATACAATGATAAACTTATCGTTTTTTAATTCCTCAGGAATTGCTTTGGTTCCGCCTTTTAATCCGCCACCATGAAACCAAACAATTACAGGCAATGCCTTATTGTTATTATTGGGTAAATAGATGTCCAATTTGCATTGGCTTTCCTGATAGGCATCGGTGATATCCTTTTGACTATAATAGGATGTATTTAAAATTTCCCTTTTTTGAGCTTGTATTTTTAAAGAAAATAAAACAAGCAGCATTAGAATTTTAAAATATTTCATGTAGTATTATTTATAAATTTATCGGCTGATTTAGTCAATGCTTAGTTTCTTTTTTTATTTCTGATTAATTTTGGACCCATCCACAACCAAAATCCAGTCAGCGTAAAAAAGAATAATGCAACACCCATGATTGATGTATAAATTAGTTTAATGGGCTCTCCGTCGGTTTTAAAATAGTAATCAAGGAAGGATCCATCATGTATATCCTCGATGAAATCAGATCTGCGCTGATTTATCTGTAAAACATCACCTGATTGTCCATCTAATTGAATCTCCCAATAGTTTTCGGTATATACAAATTTAACGATCCCCTTATCTTTTCTGATATCAATCCTGTCTAATTTAGTACTTAATGATTTATCTACTTTAGTAATTAAAACACTGTCAGCAATTTTTAAAAGTTCTTGCGTTGTTTTCCAAGTATCCAAATTTGTAGAGATTCCTTTTGAGGTTGCTGGAAGTATCCATCCGTTACTATTTTTTTTCCAACCTAGCATTAATCCGGTGATGGCAACAATAAAAAAGAATAAAAACAAGAATGCGCCCATTGTTCTATGAATTTTTCGGGCAATTCTTAAAATAGTTACTTGCATGTTTTTAAAATAAAAATTAAATTAGTTTAAGGCCATAATAACCAATTGCTGTGAATATGGCGCAGCGTAATAAAACTCCTAGACTACACCAAAATACCATTTTATTAGTTGGGACATTAAAGCTTACTCCAATACCAATGCTTATAGGAGCTCCAACACTCATGGTGCCTAATAAGCCTAAACCAATAACGCCATATTTCTCCCAAATTTTTAAGGCGAATCCAGGTTCTTTGGCAACTTTATTGACTTTAGTTTTTCTTAATGAACTTACCCATTTTTTAATGATGTCACCTAGGTATGCTGCTACAAAAACACCTATTAAACCTCCCAAAACACTGTATGAAAAAATTTCTAGTGGATGTAGTTTAAAGGCAAACCCAGCTGGTATTGCAGCATATATCTCAAAAGTGGCCAGACCAATTACACTAAGAATCTTATAAATCATTTTTTGCTAATTTCTGCTTAGGTGCAAAGGTAGCATTATGTATTATAAGTAAAATACTATTATTTCATACTATTCAACCAATCCATAATTCCTAGTTGAATTTTTCCGGCTACCTGCGTATGAAAAATTGGTTTCACGATTCTTTTTTCATCCTCAGGGTTACTTAAGAAAGCAATTTCTACTAAGCAATTCGGAAAATCAGTAGGTGCATTTAATGCGAAGTTGAAATGACCAATATTACCAAACTCATCTAATTTCAATTCAAGCATTCTTTTTAAAATGGTAGTAGTGAGTGGCCTAAATCCTATATGTTTATAATAGGTACTTACCCCTTTAACCGTTTCTTTTGAGCTCGAGTTTAAGTGTAATGAAATTTCCAAATCAGGGTTCTGCTGCTGCAACCACAAAATTCGATCCTTATTATCAAAACTGGTATCTGTTTTACGGGTCATGATGATTTTCTTCACACCTAACTTCTTCAATGATTTTTCAAGTGCTTTTGCAAAAAGAAGGGTTTGTTGTTTTTCAGATGCTTTTAACTTTATCCCTGAAGCACCACTATTGCTTCCTCCATGGCCTGCATCAATAGCAATGACCATTTGACGAATATCTAATTTAGCGGGCTGACGTTTTATACGAACACTTAAAAACTTTTCTGTGTAGGAAATTGAATAACCCCAATGTTGTGCATGTTTTAATTCAATGGTTACCCTAACAACGTCATCTTCCACTTGATTGTAGTAAACGTTTTTAACTTCTTTCAGTGAACTTAATTGAGTTACCCAATTGGTATTACTTTGAACCCCGTAAAGATCAATCATGATTTTACTAGGACTTATTTCCATCCATGATTTATAGGGTAGCTTTTCGTCCAGATATATATTAACGTAATCGAATAAGGAATCACCTTTTGAAATAAAGGAACCTGTTAAGTGATAAGGTTTTTTTATTGGGGAAGTTGAATCCGGTTTAACATATGATTTTTCGATAAGGGCAGTATGAAATTTTGATAATTGAACGGTATACATGTCCTTCACTGAATCAACAATTTTTAATAACACATTGGAATCAATATAACCCATCTTAGCACCGCCTAGTCGGTCTTCACCCATGCCATAGGACAAAGCAGGTAATTTTCCGGTCGTTCTTCCATAATACAAAAAGTAACTAGAACTGTTTTGTGCGACACCCTTAATACTGGTGAGCATGCAAATGATAAAGATGAAATTTTTCATGGTTTGAAGTTAATGAAAACCCTTGAAATATATAGTTTTATATCCCCCCACGATCAATCCATTCACCTCTATTTCATTCAGTAGATTTTTTAAAAATTCGATAAAACTAAAACAGGGCTAATTTCTGATATTTATTTTACTTTAATTATCAATGATAGTATTAAATTTTTATCTTAAATTTAAAATAAAAATTATGAAGCATTTCTTAATTACGACAGCTTTCCTAGCTTGCATTAATTGCTTAACGATTAACTGCTCATTTGGTCAAGTCAGTTCAACTACACCAGTTTCCTCAGTTGTGAATGATAAATATACCAAAGATGTAAGTACTGCAAACGCTATTGTTACAGCACTCTATGATGTAATATCTGGTGAATCTGGCGAATTGCGGGATTGGGAAAGGTTCAAATATCTTTTTGGGAAAGATGCTTTATTAATTCCAACTAATAAAAGTAACACAGGTGTATTCAGCTATAGAACTATGACTCCTGATGATTATATAACAATGTTTAGTACACGCGTGAAAACGGGTTTCTTTGAAAAAGAATTAAAATATGAGGTTAATTCATTTGGAACTGTTGCACATGTTTTTAGTACCTACGAAACTCGGGAAACAAAAAAAGGGCCTATCACCAATAAAGGGATTAACAGTATACAGCTATTCTTTGATCAAAACAGATATTATATTGTGAATGTATTTTGGTGTGCAGAAAGTATGGGTTTTACTTTACCATCGGCTAATTTAAAATAATTTATTTCTTTATAAAGGGTAGTTTGATCACAGAAGGATATTGTTTAGAATGGTGAATTTTATTCTCCACCACTATGCCTTTAGACTCGTCGTAGTTATTTCCTCCAGTGTTAAGGTTACGATCGAATCTAGGAAAATTACTACTAGATACTTCGATGCGAATTTTATGACCTGCTGGAAAATAATTACTTGTAACCATCGGTGTTAAATCTACCTTATATACTTTATTCTTTTCCATGAAAACTTCTTTATCGTAACCATCTCTATAACGAAGACGCTGAATGGTTTCATCTAAATTATAAGCCTTGCCATCAGGATATACATCAATTAATTTAATAGTCACATCAGTATCTAGGCCAGTGGAAGAAACAAACAGCGTAGATTCTATGAAGCCTGTGATTTCAACTCCCTCAGATAATGCTTCTGAAGTGTATACTAAAATATCATTTCTTAATTCCATTTGTGACTGATCAAAGCTGCCACCTTGCACCGCATTACCAGTACAGCAAACATTACCCCCATAGGAACCTACTGGATTCATTGGATCATAAGTGAATGCATCAGGATTATCTTTTGAAGGAGGTGTTAATGATAAGGCGCCATCACCATTGCGGGTATTGGCTTTACCAGCACTTGCTAAAAAGAAATCTTTTATTTCGGTATTAGGCAAAGGAAAACTTTCAGCTTGTTGCCATTTGTTGGAGCCCATTGTATAGTAGCGAACACGTGGCTGTGTTGATTTGAAATCATTTTGCTGTTCCTTCAATAACATATCAAACCAACCCCATGTTAATTCATCGTAGTTTAATCGAGCATCACCCACACTACGTTCACCTACAATTGTATTTTCAGTGGCGCGCTTGTAAGAGCAGTGTAAAACAGGCGCAATCACTAGGTATTGATTATCGGCTACATTTTTTGATTTAGCTGCATTACGCACATGATTAAATAAAGCAATATTTGGGGCAGATGAAACATCGTACCAGCTAACAAACCAATATGCAGGAACTTCCAATGACATATTATCATGATACAATCCGCCATTGAACCAAGCTGGATCGTTTGGTTTTCTTACAATCATTTTTTCGTAAATACCATCAGCACCTTGTGCATTTTTTATAATGTCTTGCACTGGTAAATGTTTTAAACCTAGGGCCCAATCTACTTTAGGCATTTCAGGTGCCATGTCATAAAACTTTTGAATACGCAGTAAGTCCTTTTGTTGAATGCCTTTCGGTAAAATCGGGGCCATTTTATCGTGTTGTGTTCCGTATAACCAAGAAGTGAATAACATTTGTTGCGCACCACCACGGTACCAGTTGCCCTGTTCCATAAATTTACCTACGCGACCTACGCCTGCACCAAAACCTTGTGCCACCATCGCAGCCAATGCAGGATGGTTTTGAGAAGCTACAGCCATCTGCCATTCAGCAGTAGAAGAACAACCAATCAAACCAACTTTACCATTACTCCATTTTTGTTTACTCATCCACTCGAGGGCATCATACCCATCCGTGATGGGTGTACCTAAAATATCCCACTCGCCTTCAGAGAAAAATCGGCCACGCTCATTTTGAACTACGTAAACATATCCTCTGCTGACCGCTTCGTATGCAGCTTGCAGGGTGCCTGTTACCATTTTACCATCTATCCAGGTATTAAAATTATACGGTGTGCGAGAAAAAACAACAGGGTGTTTACCCTCACCCTTTGGGCGATAAATATCAGTCGCCAAGCGAATGCCGTCACGCATTGGCATCATAACTTTTTGATCAATCACTGCAATAGAATCAAGCTTTCGATACATCGAGGCAGTGTCTTGGGCAATAAGGGGTTCTGCAATTAAAGTGCATGCAAACAAGCCAATGGCGAATAATATTTTTTTCATGTTTTATACATTAAGTAATCTTCAATTTACAATTTTTTATATTAGATAGTCCAATTGAAATATTTATAAAATAACCCTCGTAGCCTTGGAGGTTAAAATTATTTTGGAATTACTCAATGGATTGAGTAATTTTACTCATTCCATTGAGTAAAATAATTTATATGTTCCAACGTGCACATTTACAGACACTTATAAAAAGACTTGAAGAGCCAAGACGCTTTATTCAAGTGGTTTTAGGTCCAAGACAGGTAGGAAAATCAACTATGGTACAGCAAATGTTGACTAAAATGAACCTCCCATTTCACTCAGTCTCAGCGGATGGGGTAATGGCTTCAAATGCGGTATGGTTAACTGAACAATGGGAAGTCGCAAGGGTAAAAAAGCAAGCTTCAGGTACAAATGAATTTTTACTAGTTATTGATGAAATTCAAAAAATTAAAAATTGGAGTGAAACAGTTAAAGCCCTTTGGGATCTGGATACACAAAAAAACACAGGTATTAAATTAGTGCTATTAGGATCTTCTAGATTAATATTACAAGAAGGGTTGACGGAGTCATTGGCAGGCAGATTTGAAAAAATATTCATGGGACATTGGAGTTTACAAGAAATGGAAACTGCTTTTGGTTATGATGCAGCAACCTATGCATGGTTTGGTGGGTATCCGGGAGCTGCAACAATGATTCAGGATGAGCTAAGATGGAAGCAATATATCAAAGATGCATTGATAGAGACAAGTATATTAAAAGATGTATTGATGTTGTCTAGAATAGAAAAACCCACATTAATGAAACATCTATTTGAATTAGGATGTTTATATTCTGGACAAATACTTTCATTTACAAAAATCATGGGGCAACTTCATGAAGCAGGTAATACTACTACATTATCGCATTATTTAAGTTTATTAGATACCGCAGGATTGTTGACAGGTATTGAAAAATATGCAAATAATACAATTCGAAAAAGATCTTCAAGTCCAAAATTTCAAGTGTACAATAACGCGTTGATAAGTGCACAATCAACTGATACATTTGAAATGGTTAAAAAAGATCCAGCAAAATGGGGCCGTATAGTGGAGTCTGCAGTTGGTGCGCATTTATTAAATCAGTCATTAACTGAACAATTTGAATTAAGTTATTGGAGGGAAGGAAGTGCAGAAGTAGATTTTGTTTTAAAAAAGCAAGATAAAATTATTGCAATAGAAGTTAAATCAAGTAAGGCAGCAATCACAGATGGTATGAGAAAATTTAAGACTCAATTTTCGCCGAATAAAATGCTATTGGTTGGCGCGGACGGATTACCATGGGAACAGTTTTTAAAAACAGATATAGCTGGTTTGTAAAAACCTAGCCCTCACTGGTAAATCCACCCATAACGAAATTTCAAAAGCAAGCTTTAGGTAGACTGAATTACATTATCAACAGATTATAGTAATGGATTCCACCATTTTTTCTGCTTTTTGAAGACCATAGAAAGCTCAAAAGTATTTGGACGAATAGATGCATTTTTTATTTGATTAACTTGTATATCATATGAAAAGCCAAATTGTAATTGATTATAGGTAAATCCAACATAAGGGATGATTGCATTTTTTAATCGATAATATAAACCTATATTAAAAGATTCTTGAAAGTCTTGATAAATTTCGTTGATTGAATATTCTACATGTCCACCAGCTATAAAGTAACTATTTCCTTCCTGAATTTGATAGTACCCTTTTAAAAACAACAAAGTTTTATTGTCAATAAATTTTGAATAATTAACATGTGCATTATATCTAGGTGTAACACTTTGTGTCCCATCACCAAATACTGATATTTTGTTTTTATAAAATTTGTATCCAGATATTCCAACATCAATCACCTTTGTGTCTGTAGCAAATGAATACAACAAACCTGCACTTGTAGATGTAGTCGCTGGCATGTCTCTAAAATTAGCTTCTCCTGTAGGTAAGGTTCTGTCAAATCCAAATAAATATAATTGCTCACTTGTGTTTAAACTGGCGTAATCTATATTAATTTTATTATAAGTGAATCCTAAACCAGCTGTTAAAGAATGGCTATGATCTTGATATTTATCTAAGGTGACGTGGTAGGAGCTGTTTAATGAAAAAAAGGTATTTTTATATATTCCTGCCATAGCATCATCGGATAAAAACATTGCTCCTACGCCTAGAAAGCTTGTATTATTATTATCATAATTCTCAAAAAGTCTTCCATCAACAGATATCAATTTTGTATTATAATTGACACCTGCGCCAAAGCTTTGTTTTCTATATATAGAATTAGCCTCTAATTTAGCATCTGATTTTCCTGCTAATGCAGGACTTATCGTTAAAGGAGAAACAAAAAATTGCGAGTAATTAGGATCTTGACTATAAGAAGTCATGCCTCCCAATAGAAAACATACGGTAAATAATATATAAAATAGTTGTTTTTTCATTTACCTCAATAACATTACACTTCCGGTTTTTGAAATTATTTTACCATTTATATCTTCTCCTTCTGCGAACCATACATAGGCATCTATTGGTTGTAAATGTCCATTAGCGATACCATCCCATGGAATATTATTAGATTTACTTTCAAACATAAGTTGCCCAAATTTGTTAAATATTTTTATAAAATGGAATTTTTTAATTCCTGCTAAATATGCAAACAATTGATCATTGACTCCGTCGCTATTTGGTGAAAATGATTTAGGAACAAAAATGTCAATTAAATTATTAGCAAAAACATTTACAGCTAATGTATCTGTAGTTATACAACCGTATTTTGTAATATAATTTATTTTATATACCTGATTCATATTAAAATTAAAAATAGGGCTAGCAATTTTAGTAGAATCTATTCCCCAGAATGGCTCCCATTTGTATTGATAGCTTTCTCCAATTAAGTCTCGGCCTTTAATGCGTGTATTTGTATTAATATAAGTTGATACAGGAGGGAGTTTGACTCCTGCTACCGGGTATCTGATTAAAATCGTTGTATCTTTTGTGATGGCGTAATTACATATCGGAGATTTTGCAATTAATTTTATATTATAAGAACCCCCGCTTTTAAAAATAAATTTTGAATTAAATCCACTTGATGAATCCGATTTTGTAAAATACCAAGTCCAATTAAGTTGCCCTGTTTTTAATGTATCTGTAAGATTTTTGAAATTTGTTGGCAACATAATACATGATATATCATTCGTAAAATTAATAGCAGGATTAATAAAAACTTGGCTCATTGTAACTGTATTTTTTGTTTTATTAATACAGCCGACATTGTTTTTGGTTTCCGCATAATAAATTCCTGGTTTCCCAACCTGTATAATATTATTGCTTGATTGGATAAAGAGGGTATCATTGTAATACCATTTATATAAGCTAGCTGTTGCATTGTTAATATTTAACGGCAATGTTTGATTGATACAAATTTGATTTCCCGAAGGGGCATATATTGAATCTTTAGGTAGCGGAAGAATTTGCTGAGTGTTTATGACAGTTGAAGTATCATTATAACAATAGGCGTCTTGTATATTTATAAGTTTAAATTTATATGGGCCTATTTCGGGTAATTTAGTTAAAATTATTTTTTGACTGGAGGCGGTTAAATTTTTTATTGTATTAGCAATTCCTGTCATTGGATCTATATATGAAACATTCCAAGGTGAATTACCTAATAATGTAAGGTATAAAGTGTCAGCAACATTTGGACAAACTTCGTTCATCGAAGTGACTACATAGGAAGGAATCGGATTTACACTTACTGTTAGTTTAAATTCACTTCCACTGCAACCATCATTGCTAGGTTTAATATTGTAAATTGCTTTTGCAGTATTGATACTTGGGTTAAATAATCTTTGTTTTATATTTTTATACAATAAGCCATCTGAAATATATCCATTTACAACTCCATAAGGTTGAGTCGAAGGGTTACTCCATTCAAAAACAGAATTGACTGGAATTTTATTTGGAATAAATACAAAATCAGTCCCACTACAAATACTAATTTCTTGATCAGAAACATTTGGAGTTGGAGTTGTATTTACAATTAAATTAAATGGAGAAATGTTACAGCTGCTATTAATAGGCTGAATGGTGTAAATCGCTTTTGCGTTATTGAGCGTATTATTATAAAGACTATCAATAACAATAGTTTGTGGCGTTGTTGCAGCTTTAAAGCCTGTCAAGCTATTAGAAGGTAATATGATCGGATTTCCCCATTTATAAGTAGTATTAAAAGGCATCAAATTATTCGGAAGGTTAAATGAAGACCCACTACAAACGGTAATGGTCTTATCTCCAAGTAAAGGTGCAGGATTCACTAATACTTTTACAATATAACTAGTATCTGAACAGCCATTGGCAGTCAGGACAAATTTATATACAATATTGATTGGATTAATGGTGCTATCAATTAGCGTTTCTTTTATAAACCCTATTCCTGCAGATTTAGAATTTTGCAATCCGTTTGAGGCATCTCTATACCAATTAATTACAGTACCTAAAATATTACTTGTAGGGGTGTAATTAAATTCAGTATTACTACATATTGCAGGTGCCACAAAACTTGAAGTTAATACAGGCAGAGGATTTACTATTAATGTTAAAGTAAATGGCTTACCAAGACATCCGTTACTAATTTGACTAGGAAGCGATGGTGTCACTGAATAGGTTGCATAACCTACTTGATTCGTATTATTAAATAATTTTTGACTGATATTTTTTTGTGAGCTAAATGTTTGTGAGCTACTTCCAAACACACCTCCAGTATTTGAAAGGGAGGACCAAGTGTAAAGCGTGTTTTGAGGCAGCGTTGTTGAAGTGATAATTGCTTCTGAACTACTACATATTGTTGCACTTATATCTGGAGAAACAAGCACAGGATTTACTGTAGCAAAAATTGTTTCTGAATTACTGCACCCATTTGCAGATAAGGTATATATATAGGGTACTAACAATACATTAGATGTCGTGTTGGTTAAAATTTCAGATATATTTCCAGCTCCTTTTGACAATGCCTCATTTATTCCTGCAACATAGCTTCTCTCCCAGTCAAATAAAACGTTTATGGTGTTTGAAGTTGCTGAATAATTTAATGTTGCTCCTGAACAAATGGAAGCAGGATTTATTGTGCTATTTATTTTTGGGATAGGGTTCACCACTACAAAAACGGTTTGTTTATTTAAATTGGTGCAACCATTTGAGGAAAGGGTGAATGCATATTTAACAGTAATGGGATTACTTGTATTATTAATTATTGACTCATTGATATCTCCATATCCATATTTTGGTAAATTATCTATACCCGAAATGGTATCTCTTGTCCATAAAAATGAAGTACCAGTGATACTACTGCTTGGCGTATAAATAAATGAGGCGTTACTACAAACTGAAGCAGGGTTTAATGAACTAGATAATATAGCATTACTTGAATTAACATTAACGTTTACGAAAAAATTAGTTCCATTACAACCATCTGTTATTGGAGTCACTTCATATTTTGCCAATCCTATACTAATATTAGAATTAGAATTTATGAGCGTTTGAGAAATAGTGTCAACATATAAAGCATTTGCTAAACCACCTAAAATACCGGTCGTTATGGTAGGCGCTAACCATGAATATTTTGTACCAATTGGTGAATTGTTAGGCACAGATATGAAAGTTCCACCACTACAAATGGTCGTATTAATGTCTGGTAATGCAGCTCTTGGGGTAACTGTTATAACCACCTTAAATGGACTCCCTTGACATCCTCCAGTAGAGGGGGTTACATTGTAGGATGCCGTTGCAACTGCATTCGTATTATTAATTAAATTTTGACTAATATTTGTAACTGATGAATCCTGTTTGCTACCTCCTGATAATGCATTGGCAGGGCTAATTACTGGATTATTCCATGTGTAAGTAGTTATGGCATTAATAGGTAGTCCATTGGGTGAAGCATCAAAGGAAGTGTTACTACAAATTTTAGAAGTTAAAAGTCCTATAGATGGAACGGGACTAATAGTTTGAATTAAATTAAATGTATTACCTGTGCAACCATTTGCAATTGGGGTAATTATATATTTTGCAATTGCATTAGAAAGTGTGACATTAATTAAAGTACCATTAATACTGGATACAGGAGTTAATTTAGACAATCCGCCAGTAATATTATTTAAAGGTATTTCTGGCGTGTTCCATGTGTACAATGTTCCAGGAATTGAACTTGCTGGAATTACGGAAAAAGGTGAGCCACTACAATTGGATTGAACAATATCAGGAACAGAAGGTAGCGGGTTTACTGTTACATATAATTGGAAGTCGGGCCCAATACAACCATTTGTATTAGGCGTAATCGTATATATGGCAGTGGCCGTGTCCGCAGTATTTACCAATGTTTGATTAATATTATTTGCAGGTAAGGACTGAGAACTTCCCCCAGTGAGTTTAGCGCTTTGTGGGTAGGAAGGTAAATTCCAAGTGTAGCTGGTTCCTTCTGGCGAATTATAAGGATTAAAAGTAAAGTTTACCCCACTACAAGCGCTATAAGATTGGGTGGAATAAGTTGCCTTTGGTTTAACTGTAACCAAAATATTAAAGGGCGATCCAGAGCAGCTGCCAGCATTGGGCGTTATGGTATAATTTGCTGTAACTGGATTGACTGTAAGATTTGTAAGCGTTTGACTAAATGTGGCTTGTCCATTTCTCGAAGTCTCCCCAGTAGTTGTGTTAGATGGACTGATGGTAGGAATTGACCAAGTATATGTAGTGTTTGTTGGAACTCCCGATTGGTTTATATTCAGTGCTGATCCACTACAAACAGTAGCCGTTTGATTCAAGTTGACAATATTTGGTAATGGGTTTACATTAATAACCGCATTAAATATGGTTCCCCTACATTTATCTGTTATTGGAGTAATATTATATGTTGCTGTAGCTGCACTATTTGTATTATTAATTAATGTTTGACTAATTACACTTATAGGACTAGTTTGATTTGTACCTCCACTAATTGCACTTGTTGTTGGCGCTATTGTTGGTGCTAAAGTCCAAGTGAAATTGGTTCCTACTGGGAATGTAGTTAAGGGAATGTTGAAAGGTTGATTACTGCAAGTAGTTGCAGTAAGCTGTGTTGTTGTTGAAACCGGATTTAAGGTAACTGTAATAGGAAAAGTAGGACTTGCACAACTATAAGCTCCTGTAATTGCAAAAGGAGTTATAGTATAATTTAAAGTAACAGGAACAGCTCTTGAAACTGGATTATTAGTTAAGGCTTGACTAATTAAAGATACTTGAGTCGTTTGAGCAATTGCTCCACTAACAGTTCCTGAACCAGTACTAATAGCAGGAGTCGTCCAAGTATACCTAGTATTTGTAGGAATAATATCATTTATGTTCACAATCATTGAGCTTCCACTACATACACTAATTTGTTTAGATGTAATAATTGCTACAGGGTTAATAGTAATATTCACAACTTCGGTAGTCATACACCTACCACCAGAACTATAAGTTAAATTATAAATTGGCTTGTTATGTTATTTTGTTTTATATTTGCAACCGAATTAAAAGAATATTTAATTTAAAAAGTTATGTTATCAATTCAATTACACCATCATCATTTACTAAATTGCTCTCAAGCGATGTGTTAATGGTATGCGTGTAAGTCACATATTTAAAAACCCGTTTGAGTACTTCAAACGGGTTTTTTATTAAAATCTGTTGTACTCAAATCACAACAAACAACAAAACAAAATAACAATGAGTACTTTAAAAATTGCCATTCAAAAATCAGGACGCTTAAACGAAGACAGCATCCAAATTCTTAAAGATTGTGGAATTTCTATTAATAATGGAAAT
>ENA-OUVC01000547-OUVC01000547.1-marine-metagenome-genome-assembly--contig:-NODE-547-length-24428-cov-4.869903_pt1 | contig 24428 bp, 9 predicted proteins | sample MGYA00248622_ERZ508571 | MGnify/ENA primary metagenome ERZ508571 (study PRJEB26236, sample SAMN06267175) | marine metagenome | isolation source: Columbia River Estuary | place: USA:Columbia River Estuary... | reverse complement strand
TTTCCTGCAACCATTACTTCGCTGCGCGCGTACATGACCGCCGATTCATTTCAGAAACTCGATTCCACACGTCGTAGTTGGGTTGACACGTCGGGCAACTTACGTCATGCAACAACTGTTACCGGAACACCCGCGGTCACATCGGTGACAGGAAATGGTGCAACTGAATCTGTGCGCACATTAAGTGGCGGCATCTACGACGGGCTTCGGTTTCCCACAGGGTTTTTAAGTGATGGTGCAGCCAATGCAAACGACTACACGTTTTTTCACATTGCGCGATATTCGGGCGCAACGAGGGGCCGCATTTTTGACGCCACCAACTGGAACTGGTTGTCGGGCTTTTGGTCTTATAACGCAGGTGTTGCGTATCACAACACCGCGTTAGCGCCTGCAAGTCAGTCTCTGTTCCTATCTAATGTTTATAACCACACCAACTGGGTGTTGAGCGTTGACCAGCCTCAGGCGTATCGCCACAATGCAGGTGAGGCGCCTTCTGCTACGAGGGCAGACGTGACCAGGTCTGACAACTTGACAATCAACTACGGTTACTACAGTGCCACCGAGCCAAGCGACTGGAACGTAGCCGAAGTCCTTGTGTTTTCTCGGGTCCTCCTTGCTGCAGAAATTCGTCAGGTAGAGGCGTACTTGGTGCGTAAATATGGCCTCACTGGTGTGAATACCTCTGGCACGGCAACATTGCCACTCACACCAAAGTCACTTGCCACCAACAAAACTCTCATCACAGCATCCGACCGCCTCAATGTCACATGGGCTGCGCCCAATGATGCCACCGGTATTACCGACTACACCTTGGAGTATAAAAAATCAACTGACTCAACGTGGTTAACAAAAATACACCCAGTTAGCGCGTCGTACTTGAGCGACACTGTGACGGGTCTCGATGCCGATACGCAATACGATTTCCGCGTGCGCGCGGTGGATTCGGGTGCAAGCAACCGCCCGAACACAGCCACCGTCACTGGCACCACAAAAAAGAATTCAACAGTAACGCTCACGGCACCTACGACCCCGCGCAAGAGTGTGGCTGCAACAATTAGTGCTGCAGTAACTTCAACCGCTACGGGCACCGTCACATTTCTTGCGGACGGTTCGAACATCACGGGTTGTGTGAATGTTGCTGTTTCCAGTTCTGCTGCATCGTGCAGTTGGACACCGTCGGCTCTTGGCGCAGTTTCACTTACCGCAAGCTACAGCGGTGACACATCGTTCGCAGCCGCCACGACGGCGTCGGCAAGTTCTGTCACGGTCACATTCGGCGACTGCGCACCAACAATCACTGTGGTGGGTCGCTTTACCTTGAACCGCTTTCTTGACTCAACAAGTGTGTGTAACTATGCAGCGTTGCCAACAGGTGTTGACAGCGTCGACATTCTTGTTGTGGGCGGTGGCGGTGGCGGTGGCGAGAACGTTGGTTCCGGTGGCGGTGGTGGTGGTGGTTATGAAGCGACCAATGTTGCGGCCTCTAGCGCAGATGCATTCACCGTCACAGTAGGAGCCGGAGGGCGAGCCGGGTCTGCGAGCGGTGTTGCTAGCGGTGCGGCTTCAACTGATCGCGATGGAGGTGTTGGTGGCAACTCTTCAATTACGTGGAATACAACAACGCTCACCGGAACGGGTGGTGGCGCAGGGCAAACTGCCTGGAGTGACGACAAATGTAATGGCACCATATGGAACACCGCACGACCAGCGGGTGGTACCGGTTCGGGAACTGGTGGCACGGCAGGTACTGGTGGCCAAGGTGGTATTGGTGACCAGGACAACACAAGCTCAGGTTTTACAGCGCAGGCGGGTGGAAACGGTTTTTCCAGCAGCATGACGGGAACAAACTTCGGCGGCGGTGGCGGCGGCGGCGGATGGGGCACAAGTGGTGGCGCAGGTGGCGCAGGTGGCGGAGCTAGTGGTGGTACGAGTACAGCCGGTGGCACAGGTACGGCCAACACCGGTGGCGGTGGCGGTGGCGGCATTGTCGGATGTACATCGGGTGGCGCTGGCGGTTCGGGCATTGTGATTATGCGTTACGCAAACGTGCCCACTATTTCGGGCCAACCCACTGCACGTACGGTGTCGGCAGGTACGTCGACCACATTCGCAGTCACTGCTGCAGCAACGGGTGCAACCCTTTCGTATCAGTGGCAGAAAAACGGTGTTGATATTTCAGGCGCAACAGGGGCGAGTTACACCGTTGCTTCTCCAGTGGTCGGTGACGCAGGCACGTATCGCGTTGTGGTGCGTAACTTTGGTACGGGTGCAGCAGTGTCGTCGGTAACGTCAACTGCTGTTGCATTTGGCGTGGACGTTGCGAGCCAAACAATTACTTTTGGCACACTTTCAACAAAGACATACGGCGATGCGGCAGTATCGGTGTCGCCAACTGCGTCGTCGGGGCTTCCCGTTACCACGGTTTCCAATGACACCAGCGTGTGCACCATTAGCGGGTCAACCGTCACAATTGTTAGCGCAGGAACTTGTTCATTAACTGCAAGCCAGGCGGGTAACGACAGTTACACAGCAGCACCATCTGTTACTCAAACATTTACTGTCAGCAAAAAAACCTTGACCCTCAGTGGCCTTGTTGCAGCAAACAAAGTGTATGACCGCGCTTCAACGGCAACAGTGAACTTCACGTTGTATTCATTTGGGTCAAGTGTGGTTGGTTCCGATGTAGTCACGTTGAACTCGGATAATTATCTCGCCACATTTGCTTCGGTCAACGTTGCAAATAGCATCACGGTCACCGTGACTGGCTTGTCGTTGAGTGGCACACATGCTGCGAATTACCAGTTGCCTTCGCCCATTACAACAGCCGCAAATATTACGGCGAAAGAAGTGACCGTTACCGGGGTCACTGCAAGTAACAAAACTTACGATGGCAACACCACGGCAACCTTGGTAACAACAAGCGCAGCGGTGAGTGGATACATTTCACCCGACACAGCAACGTTTTCGAAGGTGAGCGCTGCTGGCACATTCGACTCAGCTGATGTTGCCAATGACATTGTGGTGCGCACTACAGGGTTCTCTATTAGCGGTGGGCAATCTGCCAACTACACACTCACGCAGCCCACCGCGTTGGGCAACATTACGCCGCGAGATCTCACAGTGAGCGGCATCACGGCGAGCAACAAAATATACGACGACACCAATACCGCCTCGCTCGTTATCGGAACAATCAGCACGAACAAAGTGGGTTCAGATGCTGTAACGGTGAACACAGCATCAGTTACCGGAACCTTTGCCGATAAGAACAAGGCAGACGGAATCACTGTGCAAGTTGCTGGCGTCACTATTTCTGGTGCAAAGGCCGGCAACTACAACGTGCTGCAACCCACCACAACAGCAAATATTTCTGCTCGACCTCTAACGGTTTCTGGCATCACAGCAACAACAAAACAATACGATCGAACAACAGCTGCAACCTTGAACTACGACGCTGCCGTTATTAACAACGGTGCTGGTAACGATGCGCTGACGCTGAGCACTGTTTCTGTGGTGGCAACGTTCAACGACAAAACTGCCGCAACTGGAAAGGCCGTCACAGTAAGTGGCCTTGCAGTGAGTGGCACGGAGTCGGCTAACTACTCCGTTACGCAACCTACGTACATCACTGGCGTGATCACCGCAAAATCTCTTACCGTGTCGGGGCTCACCGGAACCGACAAAACCTATAACGGCAACACCACTGCGGCATTTACCGGCACAGCGTTATTGGGTGGTGTCATTGGCAGCGACACCGTTACTGTGAGCACGGGAAGTGCGACGGCAACGTTCGACACGAAAGATCAAGGAACATCAAAAGTTGTCTCGGTAGTGGGCGTTGCTCTGGGTGGTTCCGATGCAAGCAACTACGTACTCACACAGCCAACACTTTCCGCAGCCATTACAAAGAAGAACCTCACCGTGTCGGGTCTGTCGGGCGTGAACAAGGTGTACAACCGCACCGATACAGCAACATTCACAGGAACTGCATTGCCTGTTGGCAAAGTGGGCAGCGAAGATGTCACCGTAAGCACTTCGAGTGCAACGGCAACATTTGCCGACAAGACTGTTGCTGACAACAAAATCATCACAGTTGTGGGGGCCACACTTACTGGAAGTGATGCAGGCAACTACACACTCACGCAGCCACAATTGTCGGCGAACATCACCGCTGCACCTCTATCGGTGAGTGGCGTGACAGCTAATAACAAGGTGTATAACGGCAACACCACTGCAACGCTCACCGATACAAATGCTGCTGTCTCTGGTGTAATTGGCGCCGACGATGTAACCCTGGTGAAAACCGGTAAGGCAGCCACATTTGGAACTGCAACCGTGGGCAGCGCAAAGAGTGTCACTGTCGTTGGATACACAATGTCTGGCACTGATGCTGCGAACTACACATTGACTCAACCCACGGGGCTCACCGCCAACATTACTGAGGCAAGTTCTGGCCTCACATGGAGCGCACCAAGTGCAATTACCTACGGAACAGATCTGGCGGCTACGCAGTTAAATGCAACTGCAAGCGTGTCGGGAGCATTTGTGTACACCCCAGCACTGGGTACGAAGCTCGCGGCAGGTACACATACATTGTCGGTTACTTTCACGCCCGACTCCACCGACTATGCAGCAGCGACAACAACGGTGAGTATCACCGTCAACAAAAAGGCTCTCACCATTACTGCGTCGTCAGAGAGCTTGCCGTATGGGTCTGCCATACCCACCATTACGCCAAGCTATTCGGGCTTCATTACCGGTGAGTCTGCAACAGCACTCACCACCCAGCCGGAATGCTCCACGGTGTATACGCGTTTGTCGACCGCCAACACATCACAGGCCACCACCTGCACCGGTGCAACTGCAGCGAACTATGCCATTACTGCAACCGATGGTGCAGTGACGGTCACTAAGCGGTTCGTCACGGTTACTGCTTCATCGCCAAGCCGTGCGTATGGCGATGCGCAAGGCACCATTACACCTTCGTATTCAAGTGACTTCCAAAATGGAGATACTTCTTCAGTGGTGAGTTCCATGTCGTGCGGAACTGGCTACACAAGTACCTCTGCGGCAGCAACAACACACTCAACATTCTGTAACAGTGGCACGGCTACGAACTATCAATTCACTTATGTCAATGGCTCAATTACTGTGGCGAAAAAAGATGTTGCGGTAACAGCTTCATCACACAATGTGAACTATGGCGATTCCGCACCAACAATCACCCCGTCGTATGGCACATTCGCTAATGGAGACACCTCATCTGTTGTTTCCAACATGGCATGTACCACTTCATATAGTGGAACAACACCAGTTGCGTCTTCAGGCATTGCAACATCATGCTCTGCTGGTACTGCTACGAACTATCAATTCACCTATACCACTGGTGCAATCACTATTGCGAAAAAGACGCTTACTGTGACGGCGTCTTCGCACATTGTTACTTATGGTGATGCTGCACCTTCACCAACCCCGAGCTATGACGGTTGGGTGAACAGCCAAGGTGTGGGCGCAATCACGACTGCTCCTACGTGCACCACTGCTTATACCAATACCACTGCGGTGGCGTCGTCGGGTATTGCTACTTCGTGTAGTGGTGGCCTTGCCGCTAACTATGCGTTCACGTTTGTGTCTGGTGCGATCACTATCAACGCTAAAGGCGTGGTGGTGACTGCTTCGTCGCCAACCGTCACTTACGGCGACGCTGTTCCATCGATCACTCCTTCTTATGGTGACTTTGTGAATGGCCAATCATCAACGGTCGTGAGCAATACGGCCTGTACGACTGTTTATGTGCGTACGTCGAATGTTGGTTCGTTGCCGGCTACTTCGTGTTCTGGTGCTACTGCCGCGAACTATTCATTCACGTATACATCGGGGTCTGTAGTCATCGAGAAGAAAACTTTGACTGCGACGGCGTCTTCGCACTCGGTTACTTATGGAGACGCAAAACCCACTGTGACGCCGTCGTACGACGGCTTTGTGAATAGTCAAAATGCAACTGCATTAACCACCGCCCCAACATGCGACACCACATATTCCACCACGTCTGGTTTTGGCACTGTGGCAAGCACCTGTTCGGGTGGAGTGGCAACGAACTATTCCTTCAGTTTCACCCCTGGCGTCATCAGTGTTGCGAAAAAGACGCTTACTGTGACGGCGTCTTCGCACATTGTTACTTATGGTGATTCTGCACCGTCGCCAACGCCGAGCTATGACGGTTGGGTGAACAGCCAAGGTGTGGGGGCAATCACGACAGCTCCTACGTGTACCACGGCTTATACCAATACCACTGCGGTGGCCTCGTCGGGTATTGCTACCTCGTGTAGTGGCGGCCTTGCTACGAACTATGCGTTTACCTTTGTAGCTGGTGCGATCACTATCAACGCTAAAGGCGTGGTGGTGACTGCTTCGTCGCCGACGGTGACTTATGGCGATGTTGTCCCTTCGGTGACATCTTCTTATAGCGACTTTGTAAATAGTGAAACCTCAACGGTCGTGAGCAATACGGCTTGTACGACTGTTTATGCGCGTACGTCCAATGTTGGTTCGTTGCCGGCTACTTCATGCTCTGGTGCTACCGCAAGCAACTATTCATTCACGTATACATCGGGGTCAGTAGTCATTGAAAAGAAGACGTTAACTGTGACGGCGTCTTCGCCTTCTGCTGCATACGGTGTAGCGGCCAGCACCATTACGGTGACACCGTTGTATTCCAACTGGGTTAACTCCGACACATCCTCGGTGATTGACACTGCTCCTACCTGTTCCACTGCATACACAAATACGTCGGCAGTGGGTTCAGCACCGTATACGCGCTGCAGTGGTGGATCTGACAACAATTACTCGTTCTCATTTGTTGATGGCGCAGTGCAAGTGGGTACGGCGACGGTGACCATTACTGCAGAGAACAAAATAGCCACCTATGGAACAGCCTTGGGCCAGAGCATTTCAGTAAGCGGTCTGGCAAACAGTGACTCTGTTGATTCGGTCGTGTACACCTATGCAGGCAGCGGGGCAACCTCTTACTCGGCATCAACGACGCGGCCAACGGCAGTGGGTGGTTACTCCATCACGCCATCATCAGTAGTGCTCTCTGCTGGCTCATCGTCGAACTACAGCTTCAACTACGTTGCAGGCACTGCAACGATCAATAAAAAAGGCATCACCGTTACCGGGTCTTCGCCAACAGTTCTGTATGGGGCGAGTGTTCCCACAATTACTCCCTTATATTCAAGCGATTTTGCTTACGGAGAAACATCCTCGGTCGTCAGCAATACGGCATGTTCCACGGTGTATGCAGTGACATCGAATGTTGGCTCGGCACCAGCAACATCGTGTTCTGGCGCAACAGCAAGCAACTATTCGTTCACCTACGTTGATGGCTCTGTGAATGTGCAGAAAAAGACTTTGACTGTCACCGCGTCGTCGCCATCAGCTACGTATGGCGTTGCGGCCAGCACCATTACGGTGACGCCGCTGTATTCCAACTGGGCAAACTCCGATACATCGTCTGTGATTGACACCGCGCCTACGTGCTCCACTGCGTTCACTAACACTTCAGCGGTCGGTTCGGCGCCGTACACGCGTTGCAGTGGTGGATCTGACAACAATTACTCGTTCTCATTCGTCGATGGTGCGGTGCTGGTTGGTGCGGCAACGGTGACCATTACGGCAGAGAACAAGATCGCCACCTACGGAACGGCGCTTGGCCAGAGCATTTCGGTGAGTGGTTTGGCAAATAGCGATTCTGTTGATTCGGTCGTGTACACCTATGCAGGTAGCGGGGCAACCTCTTACTCGGCATCGACCACGCGACCTACTGCTGTGGGTGGTTACTCCATCGCGCCGTCGGCAGTGGTGTTGGCTGTTGGCGCATTGTCGAACTACAGCTTCAACTACGTTGCAGGCACTGCAACGATCAATAAAAAAGGCATCACCGTTACCGGGTCTTCGCCAACAGTTCTGTATGGGGCGAGTGTTCCCACAATTACTCCCTTATATTCAAGCGATTTTGCTTACGGAGAAACATCCTCGGTCGTCAGCAATACGGCATGTTCCACGGTGTATGCAGTGACATCGAATGTTGGCTCGGCACCAGCAACATCGTGTTCTGGCGCAACAGCAAGCAACTATTCGTTCACCTACGTTGATGGCTCTGTGAATGTGCAGAAAAAGCCCATCTCGGTAACTGCGTCATCGCACTCGGTGATCTATGGAGATGCAAAGCCAACGGTTGCTCCTGAATACAGCGGATTCGTGAATGGTCAAGACGCCACCGCATTTACCACTGCACCCACCTGCGACACGACGTACTCCACCACTTCAGGTTTTGGCTCTGTAGCGAGCACTTGTTCTGGCGGGTCGGCAGCCAACTACTCCTTTACCTTCACAGCTGGCGTTATCAGCATTGCCAAAAAGACCTTGACCGTTACTGCACCATCTCCCACGGTGACATATGGCGATACGGCACCAACACTGAGCGCAACAATAACGGGCTGGGTGAACAGCGAAACAAGCACTGCGTTAACAACATTGCCAACATGCAGCACTGCCTACACCGATGCTTCAAATGCAAACACCGCACCAAGTGTGAACTGCGCCGGAGCCGTTGACGATAACTATGCGTTCAACTATGTGAGCGGTGCTTTCACCATTAACAAAGCAAATCAATCTGCCGTGACGGTGAGCGCCACCGATGCACAGCTCACATGGCAACCTGGCCCAGGTTATGCAACCACCACGCTGGTAGGTGCTGACGGCGATGGCGACGGTTCCTTTACCTACTCCGTCACTTCAACAAATTCTGTGTGCTCCATTACCGACTCTACGCTCACTGCACTCACCGCAGGTGTGTGCAAACTCACGGCGACAAAAGCCGCGAGCACCAACTACCTTTCGGCTACATCAAGTGAGTTCAGCTACACCATTACCAAAGCCGCGCAAACAATTACTTTTGCAACGTTGACCACAAAGACTTATGGCGATGCATCGTTCAGTATCTCTACTTCAACTAGCTCGGGGCTCATTGTGAGCTTTGCTGCAACATCTGGGGTCTGCTCGGTGGGTGCTTCTTCATTGTTAAGTGGAGTAACCACAGCAACAGTGTCAATAGTTGCGGCAGGCAACTGCACCATTACTGCCAGCCAAAGCGGAAACATCAACTACACCACGGCAACTGCCGAAACCGGTTCCGCTCTTGCTCGTACTTTCACCATTGCTCGTAAATCACTGACTATTCAAAATGCAACCGCAAGTAACAAGGTGTACGACACGACCGACGCGGCTACTGGCGACTTGAGCGATGCATCACTTGTTGGCGTGCAGTTCTCTGACGATGTCAGCATTACCCAAACAGGCTTTTCTGCCGCGTTTGCCGACGCAAATGCCGCCGACAACAAAGTGGTGACATTTACAGGCGTCACGTTGAGCGGTACAAAAGCAGCCAACTACAGCGTTGTGCAGCCAACAGCAACGGCAAACGTTACGAAAGCATCATCTGGGTTGGCATGGATAACGCCAGCATCGGTGGTCTATGGCACCACGTTGTCGGCAACGCAACTGAGTGCATCATCTTCGGTTGATGGATCATTTACTTATACGCCGTCAGCAGGAACTTTGCTCAATGCGGGAACGCGTACGTTGTCGGTGACTTTTACACCAACAAGCAGTAACTTTGCCGCTGCCACTACAACAGTTGCGCTTGTTGTGAATCAAAAGCCCGTCACTGTGACTGCTGCAAACCGCAGTGTGGTGTATGGCAACTCGTTCACTCCGGCATTCACCACAACTGCATTTGTAGGTTCTGATGCGGCCAGTGCAGTGACCTACACCTATTCCGGTACCGGGGGAACTGCTTACAGTGCAAGTATCACCGAACCAACAACCCGTGGTTCATATTTCATTACACCTTCGCTTCTTTCATTGTCTGTGGGAGACCTAGCTAACTACAACATGACCTATGTAGAGGGAACTCTCAGCATCACTCAGGCTGAACAAGGTGCATTAACAGTTGTTGCGTCGTCGCAGTCATTGACATTTAGCCCGAACCCTTCTCCGGCGACGGCTTCGTTGTCAACACTTGCTGGTTCAGCCGGAAGTGGAACTGGAGTAGTGAGCTATGCGGTTGTCAGTGGCACCACGGTGTGTTCCATTTCAGGGTCAACACTCACAGCGTTGACTGCTGGTACGTGCTCAGTCACAGTTACGCGTGATGCCGATATCAACTTTGTGGTGAAGACCAGTGAGGCAATCACCATCACCATTGCTAAATCGAGCCAGACCCTCACCTTTGCAACTATCTCGAACAAAACATATGGAGATGCCAACTTCAGCGTGACACCAACTGCATCGTCGGGCTTGACGGTCTCACTCTCAAGTGCCACACCTCAGGTGTGCGATATTCCTAGTGCATTGACGCTGCGCATTGTTGATGTAGGTACCTGCACAGTGGTGGCAGCACAAGTAGGAAATATCAACTATGAACCTGCAACAGCTTCGGTGGGTTCAAGTACCACACGTAGTTTCTCTGTGGCAAGAAAGGTGCTCACCGTTTCCGGAGTGAGCACTGTAAGTCGTATTTACGATGGTTCGCTAGACGCAACTACACAATTGCAGTTCACCTCGGCACAACTTGATGGTGTGGTTGGCGGCGACACCGTGAGCCTGAATAGCGCAGGCGCCAGTGGAACTTACGTAGATAAGACCGCAAACACGAATAAGGCAATTGCTATCTCTGGTCTTGCGCTCCAGGGCACACACGCCTCTCGCTATAGCGTTCAGGCACCGAGTGATGTTGTTGGTACTGTCACGCAGGCGAGCCTTACCACCGCGGGAATTGTTGTGGTGGCACGTGCTTACGACGGCACGCGTACCGCCACAATTAATTCAACGAACTATTCATTTGCTGGAGTATTTGGCAGTGACGCTGTTGTACTTGACGCCTCAAACTATGGCGCCCTTTACGACACGGCTACAGCTTCTACAAGCAAGTCGGTCACCGTGAGCGCCCTTGCTCTTAGTGGTACGGACGCTGCAAACTACACGCTGGTTCAGCCCATGCTGGTAGGAGCAATCAACAAAGCAACTGCAACAGTGATCTTCTCAACACCTTTGAGCGTGGTGTACGACGCAACTTCTCGTGCGGTGGGCACCACAACAACGCCTTCAGCGCTCACTGTTGTTGTTCAATACTCCGGTCGCGGTGCAACAAGTTTTGCAACGTCAACTACTGGCCCCATTGACGCAGGAAATTACGGAGTCGCAGCATCTATTAATGAAACGAATTACCTGGGTACAAATGCAGCCGACTTCACCATTGAAAAACAACTGCTACCAGTGGCACTAGAGACCGCTGCATTAACTACAACCTTCACGGGTCGTGCCCGTTTTGTAGCAGCCACCACTATGCCGCTGGGCAAGCAAGTTGGTGTGTTGTACCAGGGAAGTGGCTCAACAACGTATGCAGCGAGCACGTATGCGCCAACCAATGCCGGTACCTATGCAGTGACCGCCACCATAGAAGAACGAAACTTCCAAGGAACAAGTACTCAAACTTTGACTGTGGCAAAAGCCAATCAGGAAACATTGAGCATTGTGAATACTGCACCCGTGGTGTACGGCGATACAACTACTTCATTGTTGGCTAAGGGTGGTACCGGTAACGGTGCCATAACATACGCAAAAGTAAGTGGCCCATGCACCATCAACTCGGTAACAGGTGCAGTTCTTACGACGGGTGTGGGTTCGTGCGTTGTACGTGCGTCGAAGGCTGCAAGCGACAACGTTGAGGCCGCTGTGAGTGCCACACGGACTCTTGAAATTGTCAAAGCCCCACAAGAAGTTGCCTTCACATCGTCGACACCTTCAAGCCCAATTGCAGGAGACACGTACCAACCCACAGCAGTATCGAGTGCGGGTCTACCCGTCAGCATTGTTGTAACTGTGGGCGACGGAACTGCGTGCAGTAGAAGTGGTTCAACTGTCACCTTTATTGGCTCAGGTGTGTGTGAAATTACTGCCTCGCAGGCTGGTACGGCTCTATACGAGGCAGCAACTTCGGTTCGCCAGAGCTTTGAGGTCGGAAAAATGAATCAGTCAATTTCGTTCCCGCAGTTGGCGCGTCAGCGAGTTACTGATCCATCGTTCATGTTGGAGGCATCGGCATCGAGTGGCCTTGGCGTCACCTATGTATTGACAAGCGGTTCATCGGTGTGTGCGCTCGATGCAAATGGCACGGTGAGCCCGTTGTCGGTAGGTACGTGCACTATTACCGCTTCGCAGGCAGGCGACTCAGTAGTAGCGGCAGCTGCGCCGGTGGCACGCACCATTTCCATTGTCGCCGATGTGTCGAGCGCTCCAAAAATCACGTCGATTTCTGGCGGAGATGCAATGATCACTGTTGGCTACCTGCCGCCTTCATTCGATGGAGGCTCGGCAATTCTTGGATACCGCTTGACAGTGCAGCCAACATCTGGCGCCGCAGTGACAAGTTCAAATTGTGATCTTGTGACGCGGGCATGTGTGGTGACCGGCCTCATTAACGCCGTCGCATACTCGGTGTCGCTCGCTGCCATTAATGCTGCAGGTGCCGGAGTAGAAGATGTGGCACCAGGTACAACCACACCAGCTCCGGTGCTTGAAGCGGTACGTAACGTGGCTGGCCAACGTAACGATGCATCAATGAGTGTGACATGGGAAGACCCTGAAACATTTGGCGACGGGACTTTTACTCGGTACGAGTTGTCGATACGAGAAGACGGCGGAGGTTTCAGCGCTCCGGTCACTGTGCAGTCGCTTCCGCGTGCTTCAGTAGACATGATCAGACTGTTGTCTGCACCATTACGTCAACACACATTTACGGGTCTTGATAATACGAAGACCTATTTTGTGAAGATCGTTACTATTACGACTGCCGCGATAAGTGCACGTAGTTCGAATACTGCTGCGGCGACGCTGTTCCCACTGGAAGCACCATCAGCGCCGCTCGATGTGGCTATTGATTCAGCAACGGGCCGAACAGCAACCGTTTCGTGGAAGGCCCCCGTTTCCGATGGCGGCTCTCCTCTTATTCGCTACACGGTGTCTTCTTCGAATGGCACATGTGCCTTGGCAACGCTCTTAGCAGTGAAGTGCAGCGTCACTGGCCTCATTCCTGGCCAGTCATTTAGCGTCAATGTTCGCGCGGTGAACTCTGTTGGTCAGTCGGCAGCAACAACACAAAGCATCACATTGCCCGACCTACCCAGCGCACCAAGTATTTCCAATGTTCTGATTGGTGGACTATCGGCTGCGGTCACATGGACGGCTCCATCGTCGAATGGCGGTCGAACTATTACGAACTATGCGGTGAGCGCAATAAACGCATCGAACTCTGGCGACGTAGTGCGCTGTACCACTACCGCCCTTACGTGCACTGTGAACTCATTGAAAGTTGGTACGACTTACAACATCACTGTGCGAGCACGCAATAGTGTTGGCGAAGGTGCAACGTCTGCTCAATTCTCAGCGCAGACCGCGAAGCCAGCCCCAATTGTGCCGACACCATCTGGTTCAACAGTGTGGCAGACATATCGCACCGAAAACGCTGGCTTGTCGCAGTCGCTTGTTGGTCTACCTCCAGCGCCAGCAAAAGTGCGCATTGCTTCTGCAGGTGCACGAACAAAAGTTACTGCCACAGGAACAAAGACTGCTGTCGGAGTCATTACTCAAGCAATCATTACCATTTCATCGAAATCGAAGAAAGTGCTCGCCCGCATTAGTGTGCGCGTGAGCAGCGAGAACCCCACAGCAACAGTTACTGTGCCGTTCAAGAGTCAACTCATCTCGGTGTCGGTGCAGTTTGCTAACGATTTTGGTGTGTCAACCGGTGGCCCAACTGGAGTGAACGTGCGTGAAGGTAACACCTACGACAGCACCGTTGTTGGAGGTAAACCGCAGTTAATGGGTTCCGTCACGGGTAGCCCTGTCTATTTCGCTGCGGGGTCATCAGTGCTTACTCCATCGGGCATGAAACAGCTTCGTACGGTTGCTGCGACGGTGAAAAAAACCGCCGGGCTCGTATATGTCACTGGATACTCGCGTACCGATGAAGTTCGTGGTTGGGCAGTTGACGCCCTGGCACGTGCGCGTGCTGAGGTCGTGGCTAAGTACCTTGCAAAACAGGGTGTTCGCCAGTGGATTCGGTTCCAAGGTGCGGGTGCTATGAAGTCTGACTGGGGCGATTGGCGCGACCGCCGCGTTGTCGTTCATGCCGGAGGAAATGTCGGGTCTGTGTAGGTAATACGCTGACCTCAATGCTTTTTGAGAATGAGATAGATCTTTTGCAGATATAAAGGAATCACAATGTTGTTACATACCCGCCCTGCTCGAACCTCTTTTCGCACCATCATGATGGTGCTTGCCCTCATTGCTGTCGCAGTGGTTTCTGGCACACAAAACCAAGCTTCTGCAAGTGAAGCTGGCCCCGGTGGTTTCAATATCGGTTTCGACTTCTCATGGAACGATGCTGCCAACCCAGCGGGCCATTCCGCTTCCTTTTTAGAAAGCGACGGAGTCACATCGAACAACTGTGCAGGGGGCGGGCTCATCGCAAGCACACTCACCTGCAACTTCGTCTTTGACTACAAAATTGATGGCGCCTCACAAGCATCGGTGAAACATGCAGCACGGTGGGTCACGTGGAGCAACCCGGTTACTTATGTTGGAGGTAATCCTGCAACATCGGGTTGCAGCTCTCCAACAGCCGATAGCGGATCTTTTGGTAAAGCGCCGTTGAGCTTGTTTGATTGCTTTAACTCCAACAGCTTCGGGCAAGTCATTTACCCAAGCGTCACAGGAGCTCTTACAGAGTTCCGCATGAAAGCAACCTGCCTGGTGCCGAGCGGAACAACTCCTCTTGAGTTATACGCACTCGTTTATGAACTCAATACAGATGCCACAAAGATTCAGGGTTCGGGGCCCATCGCCGGAACCTATGTACCGCTGACATCTTGCCCACGTGCCACCACTTGGCAAGGAAAGACCTTCCGCTCCTCAGATTTCGCATTTCTCAATATTCCTTTCAAGGGTGTGTCGTTGTCGGCCGGAAAGTTTTATGGCATCTACTTTGCTGGAAAGGGAGTTCCGGGTACTCCTCCAGTTGGTGCAGCACCTGCGCTGGAAAGAGCAAAGCAAGCAACAACCACTACCTCCACAACGACGACCACCACAACGCCATGGAGCGCATTCAAAAATCAAAAGAATGTCATTCCAAAGACCGCAACCACTGTTGTTCGCGGCACTACCTCAACAACTTCTACAACAATCAAAGGCGCTACTAAAAAAATCGTTCCAGCCGTTTTGCGGCCAACAGTAACAACAATTCCCGCAACCCTTGGCGTCAACACTGCGTTGCGTGCAATGTTGAAAGTCGATGAAGAAAAATTCATCTTGAAATCAATGACGCCTCTCACGTGTGTTGCCGCATTGCGCTTTGTTATCGCTACGAAGCGTGGAGTATGTCGTATCAACGTTGCTCGCCGAGCAAATGGTTTTGTTCTCGACACCTTTACAACAAAGGTCGTAAAAACTGGCACCGTCGGAACTGACGTAGTTGCACTTGCAGCCCCTCTCACTGTCTACTTCTCGAGTGGAACATCAAACTTCCGCACCTCTGCTGCAAAGGTCATTAAGACTGCGGCAAGTAACGCGAAAAATGCCAGTGTTGTATTTGTGGGCGGTTATACCGGCAACATCACAACTGACGATGTAAACAAAACTCTTGCTGAAGCACGATCTGCAAAGACTCGTGTTGCTTTGCAGGAAGCAGGAGTCACCGCAACGGTTGCCGTATTGTCTTTTGGTAGTTCAGGTGCTGTATCAAAAGGGAAAAGCGCTTCTGAACAAAACCTCAACCGTCGTGCAGTGATTTACATCGTTCCTTAAAAGTTGATGCTGCAAGTTTTGGTTGCGTCAAATACGTTTATTCGAATGTGTAAATCTCTGCGGTCCAAGCATTGGACCCTGTGGGAGATCCACTAGAACCATCATCTCCTACAATAAGAACGGTGCCGTTGTTGAGACGCACAGCAGGAGCTTTTACGCGCTGGGAGGTGGTCTCTCCAAAGCCCGTGCTAAATGTGTTCGTAATAGGGTTAAACATGGAAACGGCCTTCGTTTGGTACGTTCCGGTACCGCTAGGAATACGCGGTGTCCAACCACCAAAAATCATCACCGTACCGTCAGCAAAAGTGACAGTGCCGTGTGAATGACGTGCAATAGACATTGATGGCGGACTGCTCATAAAGGTCATGGTTGAGGGGTCAAAGATGTCGACGGAAGCGAGTTGACTTGCACTTGAACCCCGTCCGCCTGAGAACATGATGCGCCCATCTGCGAGCACCGTTGTTGACATATCTGAATAACGACCTTCGGTGAGTGCGCTGTCGAGCAATGTGGATGTGCCAGCTAGGTCTGAGCTCTGACGCAGGTATATGTTGAAGCCACGCGACGAACCCGATGGGTTAAAGACCTCCGCAGAGGCAGGCGATCCATCGCCGCCAACGAGAAGTATGCGACCTCCTGAAAGAGATGTGAGAGCGGCAGATGTCCGTGAATACAGCGTGGAAGCTGATGTAAAGATGTCGCCTGTTATTGGATCAAGAACAGCAGAATCAAAGGTGCCAGAGAGAATAAAGATGCGACCATCCGACATTTGGATTGCTCGAACCACCTCTGGCATCCACGGATGATTGCTCTGTCCATTGTGATACGTAGATAAGAGCGTGAACGAACCGTCACTTGGGTTATAGATTTCGGGTTGAATGCTGTAGAGCGTGGTGCTTGGTGGGTATTTCTTTTGAACTCCACCAAGAATCAACACCCGTCCGTCGGTCAAATTAAACAAGTAAGGATTCTTACGAGCAAGAGCCATATCGCTTGTTCGAGTAAAAGTTCCTGTTGATGGGTCAAATACTTCTGCGCACTTTGACAATGTGTATTGATTGCCGGTGACGAATACTTTTCCATTTGTCATTTTAATAATTGCGGGTTTGGTGTGTGCGCAGTTCATTGCTCCGGTGGTGGCCTGTGACCATCCATTAGCAACAACCAACTCAATGCTCTTAGTGGCAAAGGCATTTAAAACATTGGTGACCGTCAGTGTGTAGGTAGTGGTTGTGGTGGGTGAGAGGGTGACTGGCGTACCACTAGTTACTGTGACGTTGCCAGGGGTAATGACCCCAGTACCTCCTGAGAAATAGGGGGTCAATGTTGTGCTTCTCCCTGGCGCAATAGATGTGCGACCAAGTACTAATTCATTTGCTGCTGGGTCATCGTATTGAGTCACAATGATGTCAGAACTTGCGATATACGAATACGTGCCGCTGAGCTCGCTTTGTATGAGCACTTTGTAGGTACCACCCACAGTTGGTGAGTAGAGAAAATCTGTGGCGCCCGAGAGAGAAGTGTTATTGCGGAACCATTGGTAGGTGAGGTTTGACCCGCGTAAGCCATATGCCGAAACATAGAGATCAATACTTTCCCCAGTGTGGAGATACCACTGTGTCGGAACTGCCCGCATTGAGATTGTGTTGAGGGTTACTTGAACAAAATTGGAGCGAACAGTATTAGCAATACCGTTAACCGTGCTCGTAACTTCTACAAAATAAGCGTTACCACAACCACCATTTTGCACAAATATTTGATTTTCGGTTTCTCCAGCAAGAGGGTTTCCTGTTCCGCAGAACCATTGATATGTGGGTGTACTCGTGCCGGTTGCGGCTACTTGAAATCGTGCTGCTCCTATTGTTCCCCACATAGTTGCAACAACTTGGTCTGTTGGCTGCGAGGTGATGGCAACATCGTTTGTTACTACCGTCGCAGCCTCACTGGTATAGGTCTTCGTCACACTATTTAAAGAGCCGGTAGCTTGCACTACGTACTCACCTGGTTCTGTTGCGAGGTATTCGCTGTCTGCTGCACCGGCAATGAGAGAAGAGTCTTTGTACCACTTATATGAAATTGAGGTTTGACCATACCCAAATGCACGTGAGACAAGAACCGTGTCACCACCAGTTTCAATAGCTGTAGATACAGGAGTGCGATATAGCGAGAGGCGATTGACATTGACTGTGACCGTTGCAAATTGATTGTCGCCATATTGTGAACCAGCAACCCATAATTGATAGGTGGTAGTGGCTGTGGGTGTGACCGTCACGTTGACTCCACTCGTTGTGGCTCCAACAGAATTATCAATTGTTCCTGTGCCATGTGCAAATGTTGCCGTCAGTGTGGTGCTATCGCCGTAGTTCACTGTGGTTGCTGCAGCCGTAAATGACGTGATGGCGGCCGTTGGGCTAGGAGCGACTGTTGTTGATGTGGTGGTACTTGTTGTAGTGGAAGTAGTGCTTGTTGTCGTTGGTGCAACAGTTGTTGTTGTACTTGAGGTAGTTGATGATGCGGTAGAAGTTGGTGCAGCAGTAGTTGAAGTAGCGGTAGTTGAAGTAGTGGTTGAGGTGGTTGTTGAACTGCTGCTTGTTGTAGAAGAACTACTGCTCGTGGTTCCTGTGGGTACTGTTGTTGTGGAAGATGTATTGCTGACGGTCTCTTGAGGCGTAGGGGTAGGACTTGGCATAGGTGACGTCGAAGTAGTTGTTGACGTTGGACTAAAGACTGTCCATGTTTGCGCGATCGAGCGGGATGCACATTTCTTTGTTGCTCTCACAACCAAGCGCGTGTTTGGGTTGCTACAAATTTTGAGCATCCCTGTATCGAGGGGAATCGCAATGAGTTTTGTTTTGGAGGGGCAGCGAGAAGTGGGGGAAGCAACGAGTTTCTTTGTCGAAGACTGTTCACACACCGTGATGCCTGTCGGAGTTGAGGCTGGCAAAAGTTTTTTGCTGCCCGAGAGGCAATTGTTTTTTACGAGGGCAGTCACCAACCCCGACTTGGTGTTTTTACAGACGACGGGAGGGGAAATTCCGGTTGCTGGTGTGGGGCGGGCAAAAAAGGAAAGACCGAGAGCAATTGCAATGACGCCAAGGAAAATCCGTTGGCGAGTGCACCCTAAAGAATCAGCAAATGTCCAAGTGGCCACCCCGAGAATCTAGTTTTAACTAGATAAAAATACAACTAGTAGTAAATATTCATCTAGTTATGTCTCTGCTGGGGCGAGCAGGTGGCGCAGGGCCTCGATGGTGACGTCAATCCACGCAGCGTCAGCTTCAGGGTCGTTGAGCATGTCAACAACGAGGCGACCAGCAAACAAACTGCTCACAAAATGAGCAATTCCCCGAGCAGGTAAACGGGGGTGAAAGATTCCACGCTCAGCGGCGAGACGAATAGTTTCTGCAACATGTGCGTCTCCCTCGGCTTCGCGCAGAGAGATGACCTGTGCAAGTACTGGAATGGCCCGGGCATTCACCGTGGTGACATTTCGTCTTCTGCGGGTTTCTCGGGCTTCTTCGGTTGCGGTGGACTCCAAAAGAAATTTCACCCCATCCAAGATTTCATTAACACTCGTGGCGTTAGTAACAAATGTTCGCAGAACATTGTTGGCGTTATTGAGATCTTCAATCAAACGCTTTGTTTCGACTGCAGCAATGGTGCCCTCGCGATTGATGAAGTGGTGGTATACCGAACCGCGAGAGACTCCCGACTGCTCAATAACGCGAGTGAGATTGAAACCAGCTACACCGTGCTCAACAAGTTCACGTTCGGCAAACTCAACAATGCGCTCCATGGTCTCTCGACCATCGATACGTTTCCTTGGGCTTTCACTCACAAGTGTTCAGCATAAGTGAGAAGCGAAAAAAAAGCGAAAGTGGCACTTATATCGAACAAAATCGCGACTTCAAGTTACGGAGTTGTGCCGTCGGCTAGCGCTTCGGCCCAGCGGTGCAAGTTTTGATTGCCGCTTTCATTGCGGCCATAGCGCATCACGTCATTGGGAATGGCTGCCATCGCATCGGTAATTTTGATGACGGTTGCAAAGTCTTCATCGCGGGTGACCGCTAAATACAACTCGCGCTTGTAGTCGGCATCGGCAATTTGCTCGGGTGTAGTCATGGGCTCGCGGAAATATTGGAACTGCTCGACCTGGCAGCGGTCGGGAGTAGAGCCTGGCAAAATACGACTCATCATGAGGCCACCATTGGGCTGACCTGAAATGGAAATATTGGGGAAAATGTAATGCACCAAGCTCATGGCATTGAGCAGTTGCCATTCATCCTCGGGAAGATCGCGCATTGCGGGCAGTGGCTTGTTGGCAAAGCCCAGACGCACATGAGGCCCATAGAGGTCATAGGTGTTGCGGTTAGTGATGGACTTCGTACCAATACTCTTCCCGTGCAAATAGCCGAGGTGGTACCCATCCACATATCCATCGGCGGTTGCTTTCCAGTTGCCGCTCTCAGCAGGCAAGCCATCGCGATGACGATAGAGGTTGTTGAGATCCAAAATGTCGAGCGCCGATGCCATATCGCCAAGCCATGTGTCGATGTCGATAGGAAGGCCCGGCGTGAGAATGGCGAAGATGGCTCCCGATTTTTCAGCAGTGGGAAGTTCAACGAGTGCGTCTACATCGATGCCGTCGAATGCGGAGCGGTCGGTGTTGCCCACCAGTGCGCCTTCGGTGTCGTACACCCATGAGTGATACGGGCAAGTGAAGCGCCGCGAATGACCAAAGCATTCTTCGGTGACCGGGGCCCCGCGGTGGCGGCAGATGTTGAGAAAGGCACGAGCAATTCCGTCTTTGCCGCGCACGACCAAAATGGGCCGACCAGCAATAACAAGTGAGGCAAAGTCGCCGTGCTCGCGCAGGTCACATGACAGCGCAACGAGCAGGGGGCTGCGGTGAAAGATGTTTTCTACTTCTCGTTCAAAGCGGTCGGTGTCGCGGTAGTTACGCACAGCAACGTTGACAATGGTTTCTGAATAGTCGGCGCGCTCGGCATCGACATTGGCAAGCAATCGCTTGGCAACAGAAATGAGTGGAGTAGCAGCCATGTTGAGGTTCTTTCTCTGACGAAAAGGTATAGAAACAAATTGTACGATGAAGTGGTGAGCACTGAAAATACGGAACTCGTTGTTATTGGCACCGTACATCATGTGCCAACTCCCGAGGCACTTGAAGTGCTGGCCAATGTTGCAGTTGTGGTCAATGGCAACGGCCTCATTACTGCTGTTCTGCCTGCCGATTCACCTGACGCCGCTGAAGCCGCGCGCAGAGCAAACACAGTGGTGAGACTGGGCCAACACGAGCGTTTATTGCCGGGGCTTATTGATACTCATGTTCATGCACCGCAGTGGCCACAGCTGGGAACTGGGCTCGACTTGCCTTTGGAGCAGTGGCTATTTGATTACACCTTTCCACTGGAAGCCAAATATGCCGACACATCATTTGCTCAGTCGGTATGGCAACACATGGTGCCCACCTTCTTGCGTCACGGAACCACTACTTCGGTGTACTACGCAACAGTGCATACAGAGTCAACAACATTGCTTGCACAAACGTGTTTAGAGCACGGCCAACGTGCCTACGTGGGTCGAGTTGCGATGGATCATCCAGAGGGAACCCCCGAGTGGTATCGCGATGCAACAGCTCAACAAGGAATAGAAGCGTCACAACGTTCGATTGAAGAGATTGGTGCACTTGCTGGAAATGGCGGTTTGGTTTCGGCCATTGTGACGCCACGGTTTATTCCGGCATGTTCCGATGAGTTGCTCAGGGGTCTTGGTGAACTTGCTACTCGCACAGAAACATTGGTGCAAACACATTGCTCTGAATCGCATTGGGAGCATGGGTATGTGCTCGAGCGCTATGGCCGTTCCGACGCGGAAATGCTGAAGCACTTTGGATTGTTAAAACAAGGAACAGTTCTTGCTCACGGTGTGCATATTGGCAATACCGATTACGACATCATCAAAGAAGTACACGCAGGCGTTGCGCACTGCCCAATGTCGAATTCGTATTTTGCAAATGGAGTTTTCCCTGCGCGACGCGTCTTGGGTTTGGGTGTGCACGTGGGCTTAGGTACCGATATTTCTGCGGGTACCGATGTTGGTCTCATGAAGCAGTGCGTTCATGCTGTGACATCGTCACGCATGCTGGAAGATGGCGTGAACGGTGTTGATGGCGCAACAGAAAACTCACGCATCGATATTGTTGCTGCGTTTTATATGGCGACAACAGGTGGGGCACGCATGTTGGGGCTGAACGCTGGTGTTATCGCTGCGGGAAATCACTTCGACGCCATTGTTGTGAGCACTGAAGCGAGCGATTCGGGGCTTCGTGTATATGACGAAGTTGACGGTGAAGAACGCATCTTTGAAAAAATTGTTCGGCTCTCTGGCCCACGCGATATTTCACATGTTTGGGTGGCAGGAAAGCGAATCAAGCAATAAAAAAAGGGGCGAGCCCAAAGGCCCGCCCCTTTTTTATGAAAGAGAATTAACCCTTTGGTAGTTCGCCTTTGACTCCCTCAACGAGGTAGTTCATGCCCATGAGTTCTTCATACGTTGCTTGCTTGCCAGCAGGAAGAATTTCCTTGCCGGTGTTGTCTTTCAACGGACCAGAGAACATCACGCCAGAGTTGGCAACAATTTCTGCCTTCTTTGCCTCAATGAGTGCACGAGTTTCGTCGGTCACAATTGGTCCGAGTGGGGCCAAACGAATATGACCGTCTGCCATGTCGCCGTAGTAGTTACCAGCAACCCATGTGCCATCGAGGATGGCCTGAATGCGTGGAAGTTCATATGTTGACCACTCGTAGGTAGCAGCAGTGAGCCACACTTCTGGGTAGTTGGTGCTTTGGTCGCTGTCGTAACCCGACCATGGAACACCGGCAGCTTTTGCAGCGTCACCAGAAGCTGGTGAGTCTTGTGCAACTACACCAATGGTGTCGGCTCCACCAGCAATGAGTGCTTCAGCAGTTTTGCGCTCGAGAGCTGGGTCAAACCATGTGCTGGTCCAGACGAGGCTGACTTCTGCTTCTGGGTTGATGGAACGTGCACCCAAGGTCCACGCGTTGATTCCACGAAGTACTTCAGGAATAGGGAACGATGCAAGAAGACCCAGCTTGCCGGTCTTTGATGCAGCACCTGCAGCCATACCAGTGAGGAATGCAGCGTCTTCAGCAGCTCCGGTGAACTGTGAAAGGTTTGGTGCACTCTTGTAGCCAGTTGCGAATTCGAAGCACACGTCTGGGTGCTTTTCAGCAGCAGCAGCAAATGCATCTTGGAAACCAAATGAAGTTCCGAATACCACGGTGTTGCCATCGGCAATGAGGTCTTCAATTACTTGGCCGGTCTGGTCACCTTCAGGAACGTTTTCCTTATAGGTGGTGACAATTTTGTCGCCAAACTTTTCTTGAACAGCTTCACGAGCCTTGTTGTGGGCAGTGGTCCAGCCACCGTCGTTAATGGGGCCAACGTAAACCCATGCAGCCTTCAACGGGCCTTCTTCTGGACGGCAGTCAATAGGTGCAGCATCGGCTGACCATGGTGTGAAGTTTGACTCCCAAGAAGCGGGGAAGGTTTCATCGGTTGCTGGTGCAGCAGTGTCGGTAGTTGCTGCTGCGGTGTCGTCGGTGACGACTTCTGCTGCAGTATCGACGGTCTCTTCAGTTGCGGCATCGCTGCCACAAGCAACGAGACCAGCTCCGAGAGCAAGGGTTGCTACTAACGGCAACCATTTCTTTGAACGACGTTGAATCAAGGTTTTTCTCCTGGTTTCTAGGTGGTGGTGGGACGACAAAAATGCCGTTGATGAGATCATAAACAGCAATGAGATTTTCCACCGCACCAAAACAAGGCGTAAACGCATTATTAACAAAAAGTCTACGAAGGCATATTAATGGAGCCGAATGGCACACCTAGGAAGACGAGGTAAACCGCAATAACACGCGACCGTCGTCACCAGTGTCGAACACTGCTTGTACAGGCATATTGATGTGTACGTCGCTTGGTGCAACACCCACAATGTTGGTGAGGATGCGTGGACCTTCAGCAAGTTCTACATATGCGACCAAGTAAGGGCCAGACTCTTTCCAGCGCCCGTTGCCTTTGGCAACAATGCTGTAGGAATACACAGTTCCGTGCCCCGACATTTCTTCCCACTGCAACTGGGTAGAAAAACACACTGGGCAGTGTGCACGCGGGTACCACACGACTGATTGGCAAGCGGTGCAGCGCGGCAGCATCAGTGTGTTGTTATGGAGCGCATCCCAAAAAGGCTGTGTTTCATTGCTTACTTCAACGTCGGCAAGTGGCAAGAACGACATTGCTATACCTCTTGCCCAAGAATGAGAGTGGCTGAGCCCATGCGTGTGGCGAGGTTGCCACCGGTTCCATGGGCCAGTGCAAATTGGCAATTGGGTACTTGCACGGCGGGGTGTGCCTCGTTGCGAAGCTGGCGTACTGCTGCAATCACTTTGGTAATACCACCACGGTTG
>ENA-OUVC01000546-OUVC01000546.1-marine-metagenome-genome-assembly--contig:-NODE-546-length-24465-cov-3.598491_pt1 | contig 24465 bp, 23 predicted proteins | sample MGYA00248622_ERZ508571 | MGnify/ENA primary metagenome ERZ508571 (study PRJEB26236, sample SAMN06267175) | marine metagenome | isolation source: Columbia River Estuary | place: USA:Columbia River Estuary... | reverse complement strand
AAAATATGATGCTAAAAAGAAGATTTATTTCTGCGATAGCAAGTATGATGCAGATCTAATTATCTACTTTACTGACAGCAAGTATGATGCGCAATGGAGAACAAGCAGTAAAAAAAGCCTAATGTATTAATAGGCGGTGTAACCTTCCCTTAATTTGCTGTTTACTATACCATGAAAAGGAAACTTAGAATTTTAGGGATTACTTCAATAATTACAGCATTTGGATATTACTTTTATCCGGAGCATCAATTAATTCCCGGTCAAAAAGCCGATAAAATCTTGATATACAAATCTGAGCACGTCCTAAGATTGTATCATCAAGGGAAAATCATAGCTAGTTATTCAGTTTCCATCAGCAAGAACGGGTTGGATGCAAAAAAAAAATGTGGTGACAACCTTACCCCGGAAGGACAGTTCCATATCACAAAACGAACCTGGACATCCTACCACAAAGCCATAGATGTTGGCTATGGTTGTGATGTATTAATCCATGGACTGAAACATGGTTGGATTGGTAAATTTCACCGTTGGAAAGATTGGACCTTGGGGTGTATTGCCCTTACCAATACAGAAATGGATGAGATCTACGATGCCGTTGACGATGGTTGTATTATTGAAATCCTACCTTGAACACCCTAGAAAGGGATCAGATGTGTAAATTGCGCAAATAGATTCTTACCTTTGAAGATGCAAACCAAATTATTTCTTTTATTTCTTTTCTGCTGTTCACTAATCTTTGCCCAGAAAAAACAATCACCGTTCAATGGTGAATTATTATTCACCGCTAAACGAATAATCCCAGCGGATTCAGCTAAAGAAAATGTACTTATTTATGCCAAAGACAGCTTATTAAAAGTCATTAACTTCTCTTCCCACATGGGAAAACAAGAATTAATCAAGCACTTAACAAAAGAGAAATCATACCTCTTACTCGAAACTACTAAAGGTAAGTTTGCGATTAAAACAGATTACAGCAAAGCCCAAGACACTAGCCTTCAATATTCCTTCACCAAAAAAATGGGTTCAAAAAAAATCAATGGAAAAAAGGCAAAAAAATTAGAAGTTAAATTCAACGACATCGACAAAAAATTCACCTTCTATTACTACAAAGATATCCCGGCAAAGTACGGTAGCGCATACACAAGTTTCCCCGGACTGGTTGTTCAATATGTAATTCCTACGGATCACGGAGTATACGAATATGTTCTAACTGAACTAAAACAAACAACTCCACCCTTAACCCTTTTCATGATTCCTGAAAGCCATAAACGAGTCACTCTAGATGAGTTTATGGATGTGATGACCAAACCTTGACCTGTATTCAACACTTATCTGTGTAAAGAATTACTTACTCCTCAGCATATCTTTGAGCCCTTTGTTTACTTTCGTATTTTAACAGAAAATGCGCGACAACGAATATATACCTTACAACGAGGAAGAAACCCAGTACGAAAACCCGAGTCCTACTCGAAAGAAAGAGCCTAGCGCTGCACCAAAAGCTAAAAAAGAGCCCAAGGCTAAAAAAGAAAAAACGAATTCATTCGTCACACCCGCTCGAGTTGTTTCAACGTTCGGTGCCTTCCTTGCCCTTTCTTCGGTATTTCTATTTTTCGCATGCATCTCTTACTTCCTAACATGGAAGGCTGATCAAGATTCCGTGCTTGGATATTCGTTTAGTGAATACATATTCAATAACAATATTGCCGCGCCAGACAACTGGTTGGGGAAGCTTGGGGCCTGGTTCAGTCACCTGTTAATCTTTAAAGGCTTTGGTATTTCAACCATTGGACTTTGTTTAATAGGGTTTCTTGCTGGCGTGCGCCTAGCGTTTAAAGTTGAACTATTACCCCTTCTTAAAACCACTTTAATTACATTAAGTTTTATGGTTTGGGGCTCATTATTCCTGGGGTATTTTAACCAATATCTGAATTTTGCAGGAGGAACATTCGGTTATTTCATTAATGAATGGCTTTTCTTATCCATCGGAGGCATACCAACCTTTTTATTCCATCTGTTTCTACTCTATTTTACCATTACCGTCTTATTTAACCCGAATTATGGTTCGTTTTTCGCCAAATTCAAATCTATCAAACTGAATCCCTCCTATTTTGAAGGCGAAGAGGATGAAAAAATTCCAGATAATGCCCCTTACAATAACATGAAGGTGGTAAATCCAATCCGTGAAAATGAAATCACTGAAGACTTGGTTTCAAAGCCGGTTCATTTTGATGAACCCATTGAAGAGGAAGAGCCTGAAGATGAACTAATTGATGATTCTGAATTAGAAATTACCTTCATAGACAAATCAAAGGAAACCCAAGCCACTGATTTAGCATTAGAAATTTCTTCAAATGAAGAGGTTGAATCTGCTGCAAATGAACCTATTGCTGTTAAAAATCCAAGCACAGACACGACAGCCGATGATTTGGTAAGCGAATTCGGTTTGTACGACCCCAAAATGGATCTTGAATCCTACGTCTTACCTCCAATTGAACTATTGCGAGAATATGGTGGAAGCGGTGTGGCCTCTGTTACCAAAGAGGAATTAGAAAGCAACAAAGACCGTATCGTTGAAACGCTTTCTCATTACAAGATTGATATTGCAAAAATCAAAGCTACCGTTGGACCAACTGTTACCTTGTACGAAATCATACCTGCACCAGGGGTTCGTATTGCTAAAATTAAAAACCTAGAAGACGACATAGCCCTTAGCCTTTCAGCACTTGGTATTCGAATCATCGCACCGATTCCAGGAAAGGGAACCATTGGAATTGAAGTGCCGAATTCTAAGCCGGAAATGGTCAGTATGCGCTCCCTTATCGCATCGGAAAAATTCCAAAATTTTGATGGTGAATTACCGATAGTTATGGGAAAAACCATCACCAACGAAACATTTGTTTTTGACTTAACCAAAATGCCTCACTTACTCGTAGCTGGTGCAACTGGTCAAGGAAAATCGGTTGGATTAAATGCCATTCTAGTTTCTCTACTCTACAAAAAGCATCCTGCCCAAGTTAAATTCGTATTGGTTGATCCAAAGAAAGTTGAACTCACCTTGTACAATAAAATTGAACGACATTTCTTAGCCAAGCTTCCGGGAGAAGAGGATGCAATTATTGTAGACACATCTAAAGTGGTCAATACGCTAAACTCGCTTTGTATTGAAATGGATGACCGATATGAATTACTCAAAAATGCAGGGGTTCGAACCATCAAAGAATACAATGCCAAATTTATTGGACGAAAATTAAACCCAGAAAAAGGACATCGATACCTACCTTACATTGTGGTACTTATTGATGAATTTGCCGACCTAATCATGACTGCTGGCAAGGAAGTAGAGCACCCGATTGCGCGTATTGCACAGCTGGCACGAGCCATTGGAATACATCTGATCGTTGCTACTCAACGTCCTTCAGTAAACGTTATTACCGGTATGATTAAAGCTAATTTCCCTGCTCGAATTGCCTTCAGGGTATTATCTAAAATAGATTCAAGAACCATATTAGATGGCTCAGGGGCCGATCAGTTGATTGGACGTGGAGATATGTTAATCTCAACCGGTTCTGATATGATTCGACTACAATGTGGGTTTGTTGATACGCCGGAAGTAGAAGAAATTTGTGAATTTGTAGGTGATCAACGGGCTTACCCTAGCGCCTTCTTACTTCCAGAATATGTTCCAGAAGGTGGCGAAGGAAGCGGTGATGTAGATATGAATGAGATTGATCCCATGTTTGTTGACTCCGCACGAATTGTGGTAATGAATCAACAAGGGTCCGCCTCCCTGCTACAGCGTAAATTGAAATTAGGATACAACCGCGCTGGAAGAATTGTTGATCAATTAGAAGCCATGGGAATCATTGGTTCGTTTCAAGGAAGTAAAGCACGTGAAGTAATGTTTGGAGATATTGATTCCTTAGATGAATTCCTACGTGTAAAAGGATTACTTTAATTTAACACATCGTTTTTGTAGCTTTACAGTCAATTTGATTGTATGAAGAATTTCCTTTTCGGACTTTTATTAATGAGTTCAGCATTGCTTTCGGCTCAACTTGTAAACATCCCTTCTCCCTTAAATAAATATTACCATTCGGGTACAGATTTTTCTAGACATCACGAAGTGATTCAATATTTCGAAACACTACAACGCATGTTTCCCACACAGATCACACTTGAAACATACGGCTATACCAATGAAGGGCGCCCACTTATCGTTGCGTTCATTAGCTCCGAAAAAAATATTAAATCACTAGATAATATTCGCTTAAATCACCTAAGCGGTGACAAATCCGAAAACATTTCTATTGCTTGGTTAAGCTACAATGTACATGGTAATGAAAGCTGTGGAACCGAAGCAGCCATGGAAACCGCGTACCGCCTCGTAACTACCGAAGCTAACTTATTAGAAAATACCTTGGTCATTTTAGACCCTTGCCTTAATCCTGACGGTAGAGACCGGTATGTGAATTACTTCAAACAATACCATAATAAAACAGGACAAGTCAATGTGCAAAGTGTTGAACACGACGAGACATGGCCAGGCGGTCGTCCGAACCACTATTTATTTGACCTTAACCGCGACTGGGCATGGCTAACACAAATCGAATCACAACAGCGAGTAAAAGTTTATAATCAATGGCTACCTCATGTTCATGTAGATTTCCATGAACAAGGAATGAATGAACCTTATTATTTCCCACCCGCAGCAGAACCTTACCATGAAGTCATCACGAATTGGCAACGAGACTTTCAAAAACACATTGGTAAGAACCACGCCTCATACTTTGATAAAAACGGATGGCTTTATTTTTCTAAAGAAATTTTCGACTTGCTATACCCGTCCTATGGCGACACTTACCCAACCTTTAATGGTGCAATCGGAATGACTTATGAGCAAGGCGGCTCTGGACGCGCTGGACTTGGGGTAATTACAATGGTTGGTGATACACTAACCTTAGCTGAACGAATTGAACATCATATTATCACAGGAATTTCTACGATTGAAACGGTGAAGAATCACCACCATAAATTAATTGAAGAATTTCAAAAATTTCAAGCAAACAACCTAACGAAAAACACGAACACCTATGTATTAGACGGAAGTTCAGCTAACCTATATGCGCTCACCTCATTATTAGATCAACATCAAATAAAATATACAAAAATCAAACAGGATCAACCCAATGAAATCAAGGGTTTCGATTACTTCACTAGCCAAGATAAAACTAGAAAAATTGTAAAAAATGATGTATTAATTAGCACCAATCAACAAAAAGGAAATCTCATTAACGTGTTATTCGAACAAAAAACTGCCTTAAGTGATTCCTTAACCTATGACATTACCGCGTGGTCACTCCCCTATGCCTATGGGGTATCCTGTATGAAGATTAATAAATCAGTTTCAATAACTCAATCAGAGGTACCTGAACAACATACTTCATTTTCGCTATCCGAAGAACCATATGCCATTGCCATACCATGGGAAAATCTAAATGGGGCAAGAATTTTAAACGAATTATTGGCGAGTGGCATTAAAGTTTCTATGTCTGAAAAGGAATTTGTTACCAGTAAAGGTGCATTTAAAAAAGGAACCTTACTTGTGCTTAAATCGGATAATCCTGGAAAAGCACTCGCTGTCTCAGTTCCACCAATTTTAAATAAATTCAATCATCAAGCGACCGCGTTGTTTTCAGGTTGGGCAGAAGTTGGAACAGACCTCGGTTCATCGAGCATCAAGAACATTACCAAACCAAGAATTGGAGTGCTTTTAAACGATCAAACTTCTTCACTTTCTGTGGGTGAAATCTGGCATTTCCTTGATTCAGAATTAGCAATTGAACACCAATTACTTCGTGATGGTGATGCAGACTCCTATGCATTGAGCAAGCTTGACGTTGTTTTTATTCCTGAAGGATTTCAAAGTGAAAACAACATTACACTTAAAGAGTGGATTAGCAGTGGAGGCACCTGCATCGTAATGGGTTCTGGCGCAGCAAATTTCATGGAATCAGATTTTGGGATGAAAGTGACCGAGGGAAGTAACCCAATTAACACGGGTGACTTGGGTAATTATGGCAACCTAGAACGATCAAGTATCAGCGAAACAATAATCGGCGCAATTTACCAATGTAATGTTGACCCTTCACACCCCTTAGCATTTGGATATAAGGACAGTTATCACACCCTAAGACTTGCAGCTGATGTATACCCATTTGAAGGAGATGTTATCCAAAAAATAGCGGATAAAAATGCGTGGGTCAGCGGATTTGCAGGCTACAAAGTTAAGCACAAACAAGAGGGTGCAGTAACGGTTGGATCAGTAGGAATTGGAGAAGGAAAGATCGTTTACTTTTTTGACAACCCCTTATTCCGAGGATTCTGGGAAAACGGAAAATTGCAAGTAGCCAATGCTATCTATTTTTTACGTTAACATACGCTAGCGCCTGAAGATTTAATTCCTTATCTTCGCATCCTAAGTTTAAATTAATGAAGAACATCCTTTTTATTGCACTTGTGTTAATCGGATTCACAGCGTGTAACACCAAAGAGAAACCATATTCCGTTTCATTTAAAAACAAAAAAGATAAGTTATCCTATGTGCTTGGTGCGATCAATGCAAAAACCATTGTCAACTCAGGTACTGAAGCGTTTAATAAACTTGATAAAGGATTAGTAGCCAAAGGATTCAACCAAAATCTAAACGGCACCCCGGCGCAAGAGTGTCTTAATACCTTGCAATTGCTTTTTGGCCCAACCTACCAAGATTTCAATCCAAAATATGTGAAGGAAGGTTCACTCTGCATGGGAAGAATGAGTGGCTATGCATTCTTTTACGATATTCGAAAATTAGGGGCAATTGATAAGATCAACTTTGCTATGGTAAAAAAGGGATTTGAAGACGGACTTTACAAGCGAGACACAGCATTCCTCAAAGAAAATACAATGCGTTTTATGATGACCGATTTCATGACCGGTTTAAACGTATCGAACGGAAAAAAAATGATGGACAAGGCGAAGAAAATCCCCGGAATCGCTTTGCTTGAAGGGGGGATATATATGGAAACTATTAAAGCAGGTACAGGCGCTAATCCGTCAAGCTCAGATGATGTCAAAGTACATTACATTTTAACATCTGCCTTGGGTGATACCATTCAAAGTTCATACAAAGGGGATGGTAAGGGAAATATTGAACCAATACCATTAGCATTAAACGGAGGAGTTATTCCAGGTTGGACCATTGCTATTCCTAAGATGAAAGTTGGTGGAAAATATCGGATTTATATTCCTTGGAACTTAGCCTATGGCGAACAACAAGGAAAAGAATCTCTTTGCTTCCTTGTTGAATTACTCGCTGCCGGTAAGGAAGGTAGTTTTACTGCAAACCTAAAAAATCCGCAAGCCCAATGAGAAAATTAATTGTATTTGTTTCATTAATAATCGGGTTATCCTCATGTAATGAAAAAATTGATCTGTTAGGTGACTACCAAGAAACAGCCGTGGTTTATGGTTTATTAGACCATGCGGATAGCCTTCATTTCATCAAAATCACGCGCGCGTTTATCGGTCCAGGAAGTGCCGTGGATTTAGCTCAAATTCCTGATTCAAGTTATTTCAATCAGGTGGATGCTACCGTTACGGAATACGTTGGTGGAGTTGCTACCCGTGCATGGGAATTAAGGGATACCCTGGTAATGAATAAAGAGATAAATGGGGCATTTTATGGCCCGGAGCAAAAGGTATACTACTTCAAAACACTTCCAACTGGACCAAATGAAGTACAGCAAGGTTCACCCAGTGCATTAACTTCCTCTTTAAATAAGGACGCCACATACAAGCTTTCCATCGACATTGACAATGGAAAATTTATGGTTTTAGGTGAAACAGAGTTAGTTCACGGATTAACATCCCCTTCAAACTCTCAGAATTTCACCTTTAAGTTCGCTAATAACCCCGGATCTTACGTTAGTGCCGGAGTTGCAGCAGTAAATACCTTTGGAAATGCATTTGTAGTAAATTCATCGCTAAAAGTTATTTATAATGAATATGTTGGGGTCAATAAAACCGTAAATTCATTTGATTGGAAATTAGGTGAAGCAAGTATTCTACCCGGTGAATCAAGAACGTTTACAGCGTATGGAGAAACATTTTATACACTCATGAAAAATGATGTATCCGTCGATCCAACTATAACGCGAAGAACGTTCGAAGGCATTGAATTCACCATTACTGGAGGCCACGAGGAATTATATAACTATATGGTTGTAAATGCACCAAGTTCTTCTCTTTCGCAAAGTAAACCAAGCTATACTAACCTTACCGTAACAAACGGTAAACGCGTTGTTGGTATTTTCTCGTCTCGACAAACACTTAAATTTTACAGACCATTTTTCACCAATGCAGCACAAGCATATATTCGTGCTATTGATAAAAAATCTACCCGTGAACTTTGCCAAGGTCCATTAACCGGGCTATTACTGTTTTGCTCAAATCATCCCGGAGATAATGTTGTAGGTGCTGAGGAATCCTATGCATGCCAGTAACTCGAACGAATGGATGAGCGTAAAACCTTATTCGTAGATTTAATTCTACCGGTCCCCATTCGGAATCTATTCACGTATAGGGTTCCGTTTGATCTAAATAACGCGATTTCAATCGGTCAACGTGTCATTGTTCCTTTTGGTAAAAACAAACGTATAACAGGGATTATATCAAAAATCCATGAAACAGCACCTAGTGCGTATCAAGCAAAGTACCTTGAATTTATATTAGACGATATACCAATACTTTCACCGCATCAATTGCCATTTTGGAATTGGATTTCTGAATATTATTTAGCGCCTATTGGCGACATTATGTCTGCAGCCCTACCTGCGAATTTTAAATTGGCCAGTGAAACCAAGGTATTGATTCATCCGGATTTTGACGGCATAGAAGCATCTGATGAACAGGAACAGTTAATTCTTGAAACCCTTGCACATCGTGAACAAGTCGATTTAAAAGAACTTTCTGAAATTCTTGGGATTAAGAACATTCAAGTGCTGATTAAACGAATGATTGATAAACGTATGATTATCACTCAAGAAGAGATTAATCAACGGTATACGCCAAAAACAAAGACATTCATCCGCATTAATCCATCCTTTTCAGAAGAAGACCTGAGTAGAACACTAGAGGAACTAAATGCACGTGCGAGTACTCTCAGCCAAATGAACGCACTACTCAGAATTATTCAATTAATACCGTCACATGGTATTGATATGATTTATCTGGATAAGAAATTGCTTTTAAGCCATGAAATCAGCCCAAGTTCACTTAATGCCCTTGAAAAAAAAGGAATTTTAATCCAAGAAAAATTACGAATCGACCGTGTTGGTTCTTCCATGGATGGAAATGCAGAGTTCCCGGTATTAAGTAAGGAACAAGCTATTGCACTTCAAGGCATTGAAGATTCATGGAAACATAAGGATATAACCTTACTCCATGGCGTAACTGGCTCTGGAAAAACAGAACTCTACATTCACCTCATTCAATCGCATTTAGATCTAGGGAAACAGGTACTACTTTTAATCCCTGAAATCGCCTTGACTACCCAACTCATTAACCGGCTTGAAAAGTATTTCGGTAAACAAATAGGAGTATATCATTCAAAATTCAACCAAAATGAACGCGTTGAAATATGGCAAAAAGTTCATGCGAATCACCCCGAAGAGTTCAGGGTGATAATCGGCGCGCGCTCTTCTGTTTTTCTTCCCTTTCAAGATCTGGGTTTGGTAATCGTTGATGAGGAGCATGAAAGTTCTTACAAACAACATGACCCATCCCCAAGGTATCATGGCCGTGATGCGAGTATTTACCTCGCTAAAATGTTTAATGCGAAAGTTTTACTAGGTTCAGCAACACCCTCGTTAGAATCGTTTCAAAATACGATTGATCATAAATATGGATATGTTAGGCTAGCATCCAGGTTTGGCGATTTGAACATGCCGGAAATACTGATTGCAAATACCCAACAAGAAACCCTTAGCAAATCCATGACCTCACATTTCTCTAGCTTACTGATTGACCACATGACGATGGCATTAGAGAACAAAGAACAAGTAATTCTTTTTCAAAATAGACGTGGCTATACCCCCTATTGGTCGTGTGAAATATGTGGATGGATTCCTAAATGCCATGCGTGTGATGTGTCATTGACATATCATAAACACATTAACCTCTTAAAGTGTCATTATTGCGGTTATACAATTGAACCGATGGGCAGTTGCGGTGCCTGCGGAAGTCATAAGCTTAAAATGCAAGGCTTTGGAACAGAAAAGATTGAAGATGAGCTAGAAAAGGTCTTTCCTGAAGCAAAAATTGCGCGAATGGATTTAGATACTACGCGATCTAAGCATGCCTATTCTGAACTTATTACACGCTTTGAAAATCGTGAAATTGATATATTGATTGGTACACAGATGCTATCCAAAGGACTAGATTTCGATAATGTCAGTTTGGTAGGAATTCTAGATGCCGATCACTTATTAAATCGACCAGACTTCAGGGCCTATGAGCGTGGATTTCAACTTATGACCCAAGTGGCAGGAAGGGCAGGAAGGAAAAATAAACGAGGCAAGGTTGTCATCCAAACCAAACAACCCGAGCACTGGGTATTGCAATTAGTAACTACGCACGACACCTTACAGTTCATTAAAAATGAATTGATAGAGCGTAAAAACTTCCATTACCCCCCCTTTACTAAACTTATTGTAATCACATTAAAACATGCCGATGAAACCTTATTGAATCGAGCATCTCAAGATATGGCTATGCACCTAAAAAGCGCTTTAAAGGAACGCGTGCTTGGTCCTGAATTTCCAATTGTGAAGCGTGTACAAAATCAATATCAAAAAGAGATTAAAATAAAATATGAAAAGTCGCTTTCGGATAAAAAAATAAAGGAGCACCTATTGGCACTCCTTACAAATTTTTATGAGATGGTTTCTTATAAATCCATCAAAGTGAATATAGACGTTGATGCATATTAACCCAAATAGCTTTTCAAAATCTTATTCTTGGATGTATGCTTCAAGCGTCGAATCGCTTTCTCTTTAATCTGACGAACGCGCTCTCTGGTTAAATCAAAACGGTCACCTATTTCTTCTAAAGACATCGGTGGACGACCATCTAATCCGTAGAACATGCAGATCACTTCACTCTCGCGTGGGGTAAGCGTTAACAATGAACGTTTAATATCACTGCGTAAGGATTCCATAGTAAGATTATTCTCAGGACTTGGCATTCCTTCACCGCTCATCACATCATACATGTTTGAAGAAGACTCATCTCCTTCAACCAATGGAGCATCCATAGAAACATGTCTACCATTTTGAGCCAGGGATTGCTTCACCTCATCTGTACTGCAATTCAAAAACTCCGCTAATTCTTCGGCAGAAGGAGGTCGTTCAAACTTCTGTTCCAACTCCGAAAATGCTCGATTGATTTTATTGATGTTACCAATCTTGTTTAATGGCAATCGAACAATTCGAGCTTGCTCGGCTAAAGCCTGCAAAATTGATTGTCGAATCCACCAAACCGCATAGGAAATGAATTTGAATCCTCGGGTTTCATCAAAGCGCTCAGCGGCCTTGATTAATCCAAGATTTCCTTCATTAATCAAATCAGGAAGGGCAAGCCCTTGGTTTTGATATTGTTTTGATACGGAAACCACAAATCGAAGATTTGCTTTGGTTAAGCGCTCTAACGCGGCGCGATCTCCAGCGCGAATTCTTCGTGCTAATTCCACTTCTTCATCTGCGGTAATCAAATCCACTCTTCCTATCTCTTGAAGATATTTATCAAGTGATGCCGTTTCTCGGTTGGTTACCTGTTTCGCAATTTTCAGCTGCCTCATAAACTATTGTATTTTAACGTAGTGAAGACTCTAACGCACAAACATCAAAAAGGTTAGTCCTTTTTAGGAAAAAAAATGAAAAAACTTTGGAATATCCTATTAACTCGTTAGTCCAAGGGAATGACGAACACGATTTAACACAGGATTAGCCACTGCTTTGGCTCGTTCTGCCCCTTCTAATAAGATGCGCTCCACTTCCATTGGATTGCTCATGTAATACATATACCGCGATCGCTCATCGGCAAATTTTGAACAAATCAATTCGAACAAGGCTTGTTTTGCATGTCCATAACCATATCCACCCGCTAAATAATTTGACCGCATGGTTTCAATGTCTGATGGCTCAGCTAACAATTGATATAAATTAAACACATTGCACGTATCAGGGTTTTTTGGCTCCTCCAACGGAGTACTATCTGAAGCAATACCCATGATTCGTTTACGCAACTGCTTCTCTTCTTCAAAAATATCGATGGTATTATTTCGAGACTTACTCATTTTATTTCCATCTGTTCCAGGAATAAGCATCGTTTGCTCATTGATGTGCTCATCAGGCAACACAAAGACCTCCCCCATCCTAGCATTAAATCGAGATGCTACATCTCGCGTAAATTCCAAATGTTGCAACTGATCTTTTCCTACAGGAACTTGATTCGCATCGTAAAGTAAAATATCAGCGGCCATCAACATGGGATACGTAAACAACCCGCCATTCACATCGTCAAGTCGGTCAGCTTTGTCCTTAAAGCTATGGGCTAAGGTTAATCGCTGATATGGAAAGTATGTAAGTAAATACCACATCAGTTCAGTGACCTGTGGGATATCACTTTGCCTGTAAAAAACCACCTTTTTCGGATCTAACCCACAAGCCAACCAGGTAGCAGCGGTAGATAATGTATTATGGTTAAGGGTTTTTGGCTCTTTAATTTGAGTTAAGGAATGCAAATCAGCAATAAAAAAAAACGACTCATTACCTGGAATTTCAGACATAGCAATCGCCGGGATTATTGCGCCCAAAATATTACCCAAGTGAGGTGTACCTGTACTTTGTATTCCTGTTAAAACTCTTGACATGGATTCTTTCTACAAAAATAACAAATCAGCAGATAAATTCACGAAATCAAGTTAATTCCTTACTTTTGACCATGCGGATATTTTTGGGAATTCTGTCGCTTCTTTGGAAGGTATACATTGCCGTTGTATTCTTTTTCTTTGCCATAGTTTTGTTTCCATTCTTCATAGTTATTATTCAATTCCCTAGAACCAAGAACTATAGTTTTTACGTATTTATTTTTTGGTCCTACATGATGCGCTTGTTTTGTTTTTATCCGATCAAAAAAATCAGGCATGGAAAAACACCTAAAGGTCCTTACATCATTGTAGCCAATCATGCCTCGTACCTGGACATTTTCTTTATGTATTCCATTGTGCCTCAACATCAATTTATGTTTTTAGGCAAAAGTGAAATCTTAGGATACCCACTGGTTAGTACGTATTTCAAGAGTATGAATGTACCTGTTTATCGAAATGACAAATCCAAAGCTGGAAGGGCGTATACCGCCGCAATTAAAGCGTACGAACAAGGATATTCATTGGCAATCTTTCCAGAAGGAACATTCCCTGAAATAGACTTGCCGAAAATGGTCCCATTCAAAGGAGGCGCGTTTAAACTAGCAAAACAACTGAATGCCCCAATTTACCCGATAACATTCATGAATAACTACAAATTATTTTCTGACCCCATGGATTGGTTGGGGCCCGCGAGACCTGGATTGGCTGTTGTACATTTACATGAATTGGTTACAACAGAGGTTGTTCAGCAAATGACAGAAGAAGAATTGAAGGCGCATTGTTTTCAAATTATTTCAAAACCTCTTGAAGAAGCTCATCCAGAAGTTTACTAACTTTACCGCATGAACATAGACGATAAACTCATAGATCACTTAAGCAATTTAGCTAAACTTTCATTTGAAGGTCCAAGTCGAGAAGCCTTAAAGCAAGATTTAAATAAAATCATCGGGTTTATGGATCAATTGAATACGTTAGATACAACTCATGTAGAGCCATTGGTATATATGACCGATGAAGTCAATCGGCTTCGTCACGATGAGGCATCCATAGAAATTTCAAAAATGGATGCGTTAAAAAATGGACCAAAACACGACAGTGATTATTTCCGAATTCCTAAAGTAAAAGGAAAACACAATAATTAGTTAATATATCTAGATTTTTCAACAATTACGCAGCGATTGTTCTGCTGTCTGAGGTATCCAAGTTCATAACAGAAATAATAGGTATCCCCTTTTTGAGTTTGGAATGAATTGGTGTGATAGTTAAAATTATACCCCATTTCAATCAGTTCCATAGAAGGCTTAACTCGCTCCTTGTTGGCCAGTAAGGCTTCTAGGATTCTTCGATTTTTCCGTAAAATACGATTCACTTTCCGAACGGTAGCATTGCTATCCTCATTCAGTCGATTATTAAACGTATTTCGGCAGTAGTCGGAACAGAATTTCTGATCCTTTCGCCCTTTGAGCTCTTCATTACATTCACGGCAATGACGTTGATCCATAGTATAGTTGATTAACAAGAATTAACAAGGAAAAATAAGGGAAAGCATCCAAATTGTGCCAATTTTAGGCTCTGAAATTACACCCCTATGGAAAATATTATTTCTCAGGAAATACATCGAACCGAACAATTACGTCAAATTGCTGAAAAAATTGCCTCAGAGCACCAAGTTTTAGCCAAACTAAAAAATGAAATCTCAAAAAAAATTGTTGGTCAACATCAACTGATTGATCGCTTACTAATAGCGTTATTATCAAAAGGCCACATCCTGCTTGAAGGGGTTCCTGGATTAGCAAAAACACTAGCGATTAAAACCTTATCAGATGCAGTGGACGGGACATTTAATCGGATCCAATTTACGCCCGACTTGCTTCCAGCAGACCTCACTGGAACGCAAATCTATCAGCAAAAAGCAGAAAAATTCGTAGTTAAAAAAGGGCCAGTTTTTGCCTCGTTTGTTTTGGCAGACGAAATCAATAGAGCTCCGGCCAAAGTACAAAGTGCCTTGTTAGAAGCGATGCAAGAACGTCAAGTCACTATTGGTGATGAAACCTTTACCCTTCCCTCCCCTTTTCTTGTTATGGCAACTCAAAATCCCATTGAACAAGAAGGTACGTATCCTCTTCCTGAAGCGCAAGTGGATCGATTCATGCTGAAAGTAACCATCGGTTATCCTTCTAAAGCCGAAGAATTATTGATTATCAGAAACCATATACACCCTTCACTTAATCAACAGGTAAATCCAGTAATTTCTTTAACCGATATCGAACGTATGCGTTCACTTGTGGATCAAATATACATGGATGAAAAAATTGAAAATTACATTGTATCCTTGATTTTTGCTACACGAAATCCATCAGAGCACGGAATTAATGACCTTGCAAATTTCATTTCTTTTGGAGCTTCACCCAGAGGAAGCATTAACCTAGCAATGGCAGCAAAAGCACATGCATTTTTAAAGGGCAGAGCCTTTGTAATTCCAGACGATGTGCAAGCTATGGCTAGTGATGTGTTAAAACATCGAATTGGAGTAACGTATGAAGCGGAAGTTGCAAATTTAAAACCGGAAGATTTAATACAACAAATTATTTCGCGCGTAGAGGTTCCATAGTAGATGAATAGAGCAGAAATACTCAAACAGATTCGGACTATCGAAATAGCCACAAAAGGCCTAAGTAGGGATTTATATTCGGGTCAATACAAAACGGCGTTTAAAGGAAGGGGAATGTCCTTTGCGGAAGTTAGAGATTATCACTACGGTGATGAAATTCGTGCGATAGATTGGAATGTTACCGCTCGGTATAACTCACCCTTTGTTAAGGTTTTTGAAGAGGAACGAGAATTAACTGTAATGGTATTAATTGATGTGTCAGCCTCCTTCTATTATGGTACAGACCAACATTCGAAAATAGAAAAAGCCATAGAGTTTTTGGCTACCATCGGTTTTTCAGCACTGGCAAACAATGACAAAACTGGAGCAATTTTTTACACGGATGAAGTAGAATCTTACATACCGCCGAAAAAAGGAAAAGAACACCTCTTGTTTATGATTGATCGCTTAATTGCATTCAAACCAAAAAATAAAGGAACCTCCCTTAGTGCACCCTTAAAAACGCTTAGACAAACACAAAAGAAACGATCCATTTGCTTTTTAGTTTCTGATTTTGTTGACGAATCGCTTAACTTGGATGAGTTGTATTTAACTAAAAAGTATCATGACCTTATCGGAGTAAAAATTAATGATCCCAGTGAAAAAGAACTGCGTATTCCTGCATTTTATCAAGTTATTAATCCTGAAAATGGAAAAACAGAATGGGTAAATGGCTTTTCCGCATATTTTAAAAGAAAAGTCAAATCAACCTTCCACGCACATGAAGAAGAAATTCAAAACGCGTTAAGAACCCGCGGAATTCCGGTAATTAATCTTAGTACACATGCGTCCATTGTTGAGCCGTTAACACGCTTTTTTAAACGTCGCGCATGACACGGAGCTTTATAATCATATCGTTAATCTTTTCGTGGATAGCAACTTATGCGCAAGAAGTTAGCACCTATGTTTCTTCCAAAGAAGTTAGCGTTGGAGAGGTATTAGATGTACAATATGAGATCAGCCTTCCCAAAGGTCAAGGAATAAAATTCAATCCGCCGATTGGTAATTTTCCATGCAAACGAATTGCCGAACAATCGAATTTGGCAGGGTCCGACTTTACTGAACTAGAAATAGTTAGTTATTCTGATACTGTTTTGCATTCAAACGGAACAAGCTTATGGCGAGCTCAGTTTAAACTTATCCCATGGGATACAGGAACCTTAGTACTTCAACCACTACCATATTTACTAAATAATCAAATGGATTATTTCACGTCTATCTTGATTGAATCATCCTTTGTTCCAACCAAAAAGGGAATACGTATTTACGACATAGATGAATCAATTACTCCCATCAAAAAAGACTTTATATTATCTGAGTTTTTATTAAAGTACTTCTGGATTCCTATGATAATATTATTAGTGATACTGGGTATATTCTGGTATAAAAGACGGCAACGTCAAACAACCCCCGCACCAATATCGCTCACATTAAAACAACAAACGCTTCAATCCATTGAAAAAATTATTCAAAAGAAACAATGGGAAACTAATCAAAAAGCACATTACACGGAGTTTAGTTTTATCCTAAGATGGTATTTATCCGCACGATACAACATTAACTTATTGGAACGAACCACATTTGAGACCATATTGCTACTTAACGCTTTAGCATTGGATGAATACCTTTTAACTCAGATAAAACAGATTTTCGCAGAAGTTGATTCAGTTAAATTCGCCAAAACTTCGCTTACACCGGATCAACATGATAAACTCTTAGAACAATTAAAAGAAGTTGTAATAATAAGTAGTCCTGTAGAAACACAACATGTTTAATAGCTGGAATATACATATCGACCACTATCAATTTTTAGAACCCATGTGGTTTTGGGGGCTACTTATCGTTCCTTTTTTTGTTGGACTCAGCATACTTACTGACCGACGCAGAGGAGGGGATTGGAAATATAATAATGCATTAGGCCAAATTCGTACTAATCGAATAAATCCATTATCAATCTTACGGTATTTAGTAATATTAATGCCTTCCATTTCCCTTAGTTTACTCATAATCGCACTGGCTAAACCTTATTCATGGCAAGAAAGTGATCATAAACACGAAGAAAATAAATACGGAATCGACATCATGATTGCAATGGATGTTTCTATGTCTATGTATGCAACGGATTTTAAACCAAATAGACTCGAAGCCGCAAAAGAAGTCGCAATCGATTTTATAAATGGGCGAAACGGTGATAAAATAGGATTAGTTCAATACGCAGGAGAGGCATTTACTAGCTGCCCACCCACCTTAGACTATCCGATATTAATTGAACAATTAACCAAAGCTGATGGCATGGAAATGGAACCAGGTACCGCAATTGGAACCGGTTTAGGGACCGCCGTAGTTCAATTAAGAAATACAGAATTAAAATCGAAGGTTATCATTTTACTAACGGATGGAAGTAATAATTCGGGTGATATTAGCCCTCAAGAAGCCGCTTTACTTGCCAAAGAAAAGAACATATGTGTATATACGATTGGGATCGGAAGTAACGGAATTGCGCCTACACCAGTGATGACTTCAACAGGAATGGTTTATGAGAACTTACCGGTAGAAATTGACGAACAAACCCTAACGCAAATAGCTACAACTACGGGCGGCATGTACTTTCGAGCTACGGACAAGGAAGGGTTAATGAAAATCTATAAGCAAATTGAGTCAATGGAAAAACGCAAGATAACCCATAAGGTAATTCAAGCTGACCCTCCGCCTACACCACAAGCTTTTTTAAATTGGTCATTTGCAATTCTGTTATTGTATTTAGCGGTAGCCTCTTTAATTTACCTACCTCAAATCAACGAATGAAGATGAGGAAATATTTAATTTACACCGCACTTTACATTGCATTTTTCATGCTCTTGTTGGGGGGGCTGTCAAGTTATTTTGAACATTCAAATCAAGGGAACTCTTCGTTAGTTTTTGTAAAACCAATTTACTTTCAGTTGTTTTGGTTACTCCCTTTTCTATATGCTACATTTTATTGGAATCAGATAAGAAAAGATAGACTAGCTAAGCAATACGGAAGTCCAATGTTTGGAATGAAGAGTAATTCATTCATAAGTGCAAGCGCTCAATTCTTATTAATCACAAGTTTAAGCTTCATAATTATAGCGCTATCACAGCCCGTATATGGTAAAAAGAAGGTGCAAGGCATTTCAAAATCAATGGAAATTGCCCTATGCTTAGATGTTTCAAATTCCATGAATGTTCGTGATCTTCAAGGTGAATCAAGACTTGAAGTTGCAAAACGAACCATCAGTGGCTTAATAAGTCAACTGTCTGGTGAAAAAATTGGACTATGTTTATTTGCTGGGAATGCCATGGTTCAAATGCCTTTGACATCAGATTATCAAACGGCACAGCTCTTTACGAGTGAAGTTCAATCAGCATACATTTCAGAACAAGGTACGAACGTAGTTGAAGCCCTAGAAACTGGGGTATTAATGTTCTCAAAAAGTAACGAACCCAAGTGTATAGTTATGATTACCGATGGTGAAGATCATGAGAATCAACAAAGTGAAATATTCAATTATATCAGAGAACAACAAATAGCCTTTTATGGAATAGGTATTGGGACAATTAATGGCGGTTCCATACCTGAGGATCCATCACAACTCAATTCCTCCGTTAAGCGTAACTCGAATGGCTTTACCGTTATTTCGAAACTAAATCCAAATTACATCAAAGAGCTATCAAATCGATTAAATGGAACCGCAATCATCACAAGTGAAGCATATCCCGATTTGAATGCGATATTAACAGAAATTAACCGCGCCAAATCAACAAAATCACGAAATTTGGACTTTGAAATTAAAGCGAGTATATACGAATATGCGGTGTTAGTTGCATTGATTTCTCTAGTTTTATGGTTTATAGTGAAAGGAATTAAAACATATGAATAAATTTTACTTGTTTATTCTTCTCGGATCGATTGGAAATGTAAGCTTCTCCCAGCAGTGGGTAGATTCAATCATGTTGGCCAGAAAAGCATATAAGTCAAAAGACTACAGTACCGCTGATCGCATATACACAACCCACTACAAAAAGTCAAAAGCAAAAGGAGGAATTGACGAGGAACTTGCCCAAACTAAATACCGCCAAAGGGATTTTAAAGGGGCAATTCACTTCTATGAGAAAAAATTGAAATCAGCCAAATCAACTCAAGAAAAAGCTAGAATTCATCATAACTTAGGGAATTCTTACTTTGAAAAGGGAGATTATAAGCAGGCTATTGATTCTTATAAATCTTCCTTACGGTTAAACCCATCTGATCAAAAAACCCGGTATAACTTGAGTGAGGCGCTTAAACGCCAACATTCACGTCAAAACAAACCAGAAAACAAGAAAGATAAAACCAATCGAAAAAATCCAAATCCTTCAAAAAAATCACCAAACAATTCTCCTAAGAATCAATCAAATCAAACAAATAATAAAAAATCAGCTAACCCGCAAGACACTCAACCTAGCAAAGGAAGTCTACCTAAAAAAGATGTAGAACGAAAATTAGATGAGCTTTCAAGGAAAGAAGGAGAAACTCGACGGAAAATGAGTAAAGGAAACCGTACAAAAGGTGCTACTAATTCATCGAAGAAAGATTGGTAATGACAAAATTATTCACCGTATTTATTTGTTCTCTGGTTTGCATCTTGCATGCACAAAAACACATCGTCAAGCTTGAAGTTAATCAAAAAAAACTAACGCTTGGGAATGATCTGATCATTACAGTGCGCTCGAACGTTGAAGGTGAAATTTCAATCGATTTCCCATCAGAATTCGTTCGTGGATACGACGTAATGAGTGGTTTAGAACAAGAAGTTGACTATAATACGGGAATTGTTAACACCATAAGTTATTACTCTCAAAATGGTAGTTTTAAAAAAACAGGAACTTTTGTTGTAGGTCCCGCATATATCAAACGTGGCAAGCACATTTATAAATCAAATACGGTGCAGGTAACTGTACAAAAAGAACCGATTGATAATAGCAATGGAACTATTACTTCAAGGCAACTAAAACAGCTAGCGTTTGGTGTAATTGAAGTTAATAAAACATCACTTTATGAAGGAGAGCCCTTACTAGTACAGGCAAAGGTTTATTCACGTTTTGCCCCAACCAGTATAGAAGATTATCAATCATACAAATTGGAGCAGAGTCTAGATAAACACACCTTAGATAACAGTCAAAATTTAACTGCTAAACGTGAAACCATCAAAGGTGTAGGCATGTTTGTTATCAACCACGATCGAAACTTGGTATTTCCTTCTGGAGGAGGCGCGCTACAAATAAACCCCTTCAAACTGATTTTACGTCAAAATAATGACGGTGTGGCCGTAGTTTCCACCGGAACGAACATCACGGTAAAACCACTTCCATCACATGCACCTCCATCATTTATTGGATTTGTCGGTGCACTTACGGCACAATGCCAATATGAAGGTTCTTGTGATAAAAAAGGAGATGTATTAAAGCTTGAGGTGGTCTTAACAGGTAAAGGAAATCTGCATAACATTGATGCTCCTAAAATCAAACTTAGTAAAGGATTAATTCAATTTGGAAAACCTGAACTAACGGAAGAATTCTCATTTGGTCCGCACGGAGCGGATGGTAAAGTAATTTTTAAATATTCCATCCAATCAACAGATAATAACGTCAAATCCATAGATAAAATACGTGTAACTTATTTCAATCCAGAAAAGGAAGAATATATTACCTTATCCATGGATGGATACCAATCTAACGCAACTAAAAGCGTAGCTACCATCAATAATAAAGGAACAACTACAATTATTAAAAAGGATCCAAATCAAAAGAAAAATACATCGGGAGAAAAGTCTTCAAATACTATTTCATGGGTAGTTCTATGTATTTCTTCTGTGCTCTTCCTCGCCTCATTTGGCGTATTTTACTCACGGAAAAAGTCGCTAAGTGTAGAACAAGATAAACCGATAAAGGAAAGCTCTCCGTTAAAGAGTCACGCAATCAATAGGCATTCGTTTGACGAACAATTTGACCAAGCACTCTCTGAACAGGATTTAACGCGCATTGAACGTATAGTTTTCTCCACATTGGCTCAAGCATTTAACAAACCTGTTGATGTAATTAACAAGGAGGAATTACTAGATGAACTTAGACTGCGAAATGAATCAGAATTTATCCAAATTGCTGCATGGTCCAATGCAATCCAACAAGCAAAATACGGATTAAATTTAAACGATAGTGACGAGCAACACCTCCTTAACGAAAGTAAATCGGTCTTTGCCTTAATCAAACAAAATTATTCTATTTCGTAGGTTATTCCGTCTTGAACAGCCTCAACCGATTGAAAGAACTCTTGAGCCTCTTGAATGTGTTGGTCAGAGTTAGCGTATCTAGAAGAGAAATGTCCTAACAAAAGCTTTCGAACACAGATTTCCATTGCTAAGCTCGCAGCATCCGAAGCAGTAGAGTGAAAAGTTTGTTTTGCCCTGTCTTTACGATCATTCAAAAAGGTAGCTTCATGATATAAGGTTGTGGTACCCTCTACATACGTCTTTAGTGCTTCAAAAGGCTTTGTGTCGGAACAGTAGCTATACATCCGGGGATTAGGCATGGGTAACGTATAGTCTTTATAATAGACCCAAGAACCATCTATACGTTGAAAATTGACTCCCTGAGCTAGAAGTTTTAAATGTTCGTTACTTAAGTTAGTACCACTAACGGCATTTTTATCAATTTTCAACCGTTGAAATTTCTCAACAATACTAAATCCGAATGTCTTTATCCGATGTTTTAAAGGAAATGCATAAATACACATGCCTTCATCTTCAAAGATCATTTCTTTTGAGTTAAGCTCGAGGGGAACAAAGGTGAAATTGAAATTGAGTTTTGTTTCACTAGCGCGAAAAATCACGGATAAAATCTCCATCAATTCCGGTGGACCATATAATTGCACCCCTGATGTTCTACCTAACAAGCTCATTGTTCCTAACAACCCAGGTAACCCATAAAAATGATCTCCATGCAAATGGGAAATCAATATATGATTTATACGCTGAAATGGAGCATTGAATTTTCGGAGTTGTTGTTGCGTACCTTCCCCGCAATCTATGAGCACATACCTATTGTTACAGTATATTAATTGAGAAGAACTTGCGCGTTCGGTGGTAGGAATTGCGGCTGAACTCCCAAGAATGAGGGCATTGAAATTACTCAAAATCGCTTAAGGCTTCTTCAACGGATTGAAAAATCCTAAAAACGCGATCCAATTGGGCGATTTCAATCATTTTAAGAACTATGGGTTGAGCTCCCGCAATAGCAAATGCTCCATTTGTATCTTTACACAATCGATTCGCCACTAAAATTGCACTTAACCCGGAAGAATCACAGAACTTTGTTTTGCTGAGGTCTAATAACATCTTATTATGACCATTTTTATTTTCAAAGGTGAATACCGACTTGAGATCAGGAGCTGTGTGCGTATCTAATTTCTCAACCATTGAGGTAACCACCACAACATTGTTTCGTACATCACTTTTAAAATTCATAATAGGCTTTTGCTCAAATATATCAAAAATCAGCGTTCAATTTGCGATGCGAGTAAATAAATCACTGCCATTCGGATTGCCACCCCATTTTCAACCTGATTCAAAATTATACTTTGATCCCCATCGGCAATATCTGAAGTTATTTCTACCCCTCGATTAATTGGCCCTGGGTGCATAATTACAATTTCTTTTCCCAAACTATCTAATAATTCTTGGTTCAAACCGAATTGCAAGGCATAATCACGCAAGCTTGGAAAATACTGAATATCCTGCCGTTCCAATTGAATACGTAACATATTTGCGACATCACACCACATGAGTGCTTCATGCAAGTTATGTGAAACTTTAACTCCAAGACGTTCGATATATTTCGGAATAAGCGTGGAAGGTCCGCAAACCATAACTTCAGCGCCAAGTTTTTGTAAGCAATAAATATTGGATAGGGCAACGCGTGAATGCAAAATATCTCCAATAATTGCCACTTTTTTCCCTTTAACAGTACCTAACTTCTCACGTATGGAATACGCATCAAGCAAGGCTTGCGTTGGGTGTTCATGGGTACCGTCTCCAGCATTGATAACTTTTGCTGGAATATGTTTTGTTAAAAAGCTAGCCGCCCCTGGAGACGCATGCCTAATTACAACCATGTCCACTTTCATTGACAAGATATTATTGACCGTATCAATGAGAGTTTCTCCCTTTTTAACCGAACTATTAGCTGCAGTGAAATTAATTACATCCGCAGAAAGTCGCTTAGCTGCTAATTCAAAAGATAAACGCGTACGCGTTGAATTCTCAAAGAATAAATTTGCAATGGTAATATCCCTCAAAGAAGGTACTTTCTTTATGGGACGGTTAATTACATCTTTAAATGAATCAGCCGTTTTGAAGATCATTTCTATATCCTCAGCCGTTAAATCACGGATTCCAGTAAGGTGCGAAACGCTTAAGTTATTCATTCGAATCCTTCATGTATAATTCACTTTATCTTCTCCATCAACCTCTAACCAACTCACTTTTACTTTTTCATGAAACAAGGTATCAACCGATTTGCCTATGTAATCTGCTTGAATTGGTAAATCTCTATTAAACCTACGATCAATCAACACAAGGAGTTGGACCTTCGTTGGCCGTCCAAACGTTAACAAAGCATCTAATCCGGAGCGTATCGTACGACCGGTAAAAAGCACGTCATCAACCAATATCACCTGCTTATTTTCTATGCTAAAATCGATGTTGGTTACACTTGGTATAATGGGTTTTTCTCGTCTTCGAAAATCGTCCCGATAAAATGTAATATCTAAATTACCACAAACAGGCGTAGT
>ENA-OUVC01000544-OUVC01000544.1-marine-metagenome-genome-assembly--contig:-NODE-544-length-24537-cov-2.780826_pt1 | contig 24537 bp, 26 predicted proteins | sample MGYA00248622_ERZ508571 | MGnify/ENA primary metagenome ERZ508571 (study PRJEB26236, sample SAMN06267175) | marine metagenome | isolation source: Columbia River Estuary | place: USA:Columbia River Estuary... | reverse complement strand
CGCTCCCACCAAATGACCGAAGTACCGCAGCCGGAGCAAGCAAGCAAACACGCCGCCGTTTTGGTTTTACTGTTTCCGCAAAACAACCAACTGCACACGGTTCTGATAGAGCGCCCGGCCTACAATGGAGTGCATTCCGGTCAAATGGCTTTTCCCGGTGGTGGTCTGGAAGCACACGATGCGGACTGGGTGGCTGCGGCACTGCGCGAAACCCACGAAGAACTGGGGGTTCCGCCCGCGGAACCAGTCGTATTGGGACCGTTGACCCCGCTGTATATTCCGCCTTCCGGTTACTTTGTGCAGCCGATATTGGCTGCGTTGCCCGCTCCTTGGGTGTGGCAGCCGGACGCTGCCGAAGTGGCGAGCGTGCACGTTTTACCGTTGCAGGTGTTCCGAAAAGAAATGGTGGACGTACCTCGTGCGGGGGTTGTGCCTGCTTGGCAAGGGGGGCCCCAACCCATCTGGGGGGCGTCGGCTATGATTCTGGCGGAGGTCCTTGCTCTGCGGGAATTGCGTACCTTTGCCTTCCCAACAGAATTCGATTGAAACTCATCAAACGCGACCCCTTTGGCACCCCTTTGCTCCTGAAGCGATTGGTGATTTTCACCTTCGGAATGGCCGTTTGGTACCGGCTCAACAAGGTCAATAAAACAGAGGTCCACGGCGTTGAACATTTGGCGGGATTGCCGGATCGGAACGTGTTGTTCGTGAGCAACCACCAGACCTACTTCATGGACGTAAGTGCCATGTACCTGGTTTTTAATCACGTGTACTGGGGAATGCCCGGAAAAACCCACGCCTGGTGGCGGATGGGATTCCCCAAGACCAATCTCTTTTTTGTTGCGGCCAAGGAGACCATGAAAGCAGGACTGTTGCCGCGTTTGCTGGCACTGGCGGGTTCCATCAGCATCAAACGTACCTGGCGGGCTGCCGGCAAAACCGTGGACCGCGGTGTGGATCCCCGGGACATTGAAAACATCCGCAAAGCCATACAGTACGGGTGGGTCATTACGTTCCCCCAGGGAACCACCAAACCGTTTGCCCCCGGACGACGCGGAACAGCGCACATCATTAAAGATACGCAACCCATTGTGGTGCCGGTGGTGATCGACGGTTTTCGCCAAGCGTTTGACAAGAAAGGTTTGTACCTAAGAAAACGAAATACAACATTATCTTTAACGTTCAAAAAGCCGTTGGAACTCCATCCGGACGAAGACGCTCAGGCCTTGTTGGACCGCATCATGGATGCTATTGAACAAAGCCCGGCGCACCGTCCCAAAAACCAGATTGCCGAATGAAATCACGTTCCTTATTGACCTTAGTGGCAGCGGCGGTAGTATCCGCGGGCTGCGTGGATACCATTGTGGATCCCAACGAAAAGATGGAAGACCGCAACATTGTGTTGAAGGTGTTCTCTTATTTTGAAGGTGAGTTCCTTTCGTCTGATTCGTTGTACACGATTGGGCAGGCGGAAGTTAAGTTTACCGACGTGCGCTTTTTGTATTCCGGCTACACCTTCGTAAGCACTTCCGGGGACACCCTCCACGCGGACACTACCGTCACCCTACACGCTTTTGGAACCAACGAGGCGTATTTGGCCAAAATGCCTGCAGGAGCCTACAACGGTACCCATTTTTTCACCTTGGGAGTAGACACCAACAACGCCAAAATTGCACCGGGTCAGTTCCCAGAGGATCATCCCTTGCGCGACGGCGTGCTCTACCGCGGTGCCGGTAAAGGATACAACCACATGTACTTCACCGGGGTCATGCGGAAAACAGGAGATACCTTGGCGCCCACCAAGCCGTTCACCTTGGTGGTGGCTACCCCCGCCTTAAACACCCAATTTGAGCGCAAAATGGGCTTCTCCATAGGCGGTAATCGAACCTGCAACATCAACGTCGTTTTGAACATTGATCGTCTTTTGCAAGGAATTGATCCCTGGCAAACGCCAATTATTGAGTCAGACCCCACCAAGCCGGGTGATTTTGCCGAAGCGGTGAAAATCAAGCAGAATTTAGTACCCGCCTTCGTTATTCAGATTTAACCGTGCGCGTACACTTTATTGCCATAGGGGGCAGTGCCATGCACAATTTGGCCCTGGCCTTGCACGAGCGCGGTGACCGCGTGACGGGATCTGACGACGAACTATTTGAACCGTCCGCTGGCCGACTGAAGGCCGCCGGATTGCTGCCGGCCACCTTGGGTTGGGAACCTGCCCGGATAACTCCGGATTTGGATGCAGTGGTTTTGGGCATGCACGCCCGCGGGGACAATCCGGAGCTGTTGGCAGCCCAGGCGCTGGGTCTCCCCATACATTCCTATCCGGCCTTTTTGTACGAGGCTTCCAAAGACAAAACACGCGTGGTGGTGGCCGGAAGCCACGGCAAAACCACCGTGACGTCCATGCTGCTGCACGCCCTAAAAGCAGCGGGAAGACGCGAGGATTTTATGGTGGGCGCACTCCTGGAAGGGTACAGCACCATGGTGCGCCTTTCGTCTGAGGCTGAGTTTATGGTCTTGGAAGGCGACGAGTACCTCAGTTCGGCTTTGGAGCCCCTGCCAAAGTTTCATTTGTACCGCGCCAACATTGCGCTCATTACCGGCATTGCGTGGGACCACATCAACGTGTTCCCCACGTTGGAGGTGTATGTGGAGCAGTTCCGGCAATTTCTGCGAACCATGGAGCCCGGCGGTGCCGTGGTCTACAACGCAGATGATCCCCTGGTGGTTGACGTTGTGGAGTCGGACCAATCGCCGTTGAAAAAAATACCGTACCATACCCCAGCGTACCGCGTGGTAAATGAGCGGACGGTTCTGGAAACACCGCTGGGCGACGTTCCGCTCCAAGTTTTTGGGGCCCACAACGCCAGCAACGTAGAAGCCGCCCGCTGGCTGGCCCAGGAAATGGGGCTGGACGACGAAACGTTTTACGAATCCATGACGTCCTTCAAAGGGGCGTCCAAGCGTTTGGAATCCTTGCCCACCGGCAACGCCAGAGTTCTGGCGTTTAAGGATTTTGCCCACGCTCCCAGCAAGGTAAAAGCAACCGTTGCTGCGCTTCGCGAGCAATTTCCCAACCGGCGCGTGGTGGCCTGCTTGGAGTTGCACACCTTCAGCAGTTTGAACCCGGATTTCCTACCGCTGTACGCCGGTACGTTGGACGGGGCAGACGTTCCATTGGTTTACTTTAATCCGCAGGCCGTGGCCCACAAAAAATTGCCAGAGCTGAATGCCGGGCAAGTGGGAGCCGCGTTCGGTTTTCCGACGCCGGAAGTAATTACCAAAAGTATCGATGTTCGCGCGGCGCTGGATCAGGCCGTGGGAACAGACGGCATGCCTACCGTGGTAGCCTTAATGTCTTCGGGAAATTTTGACGGAAACGACGTGTCCGAATGGACGCGCTCCTGGGCCTAAAGGCCGAGCTTTTGGCCAGGCAGACCCTTCAATGCTTGGACCGTCGGGCGTTAAAAACGGTGTTCCATGTGCAGGTACCAACCCGCGCGCACTTCTTGGGTTTTCCAGTCTACCGTGGTCTGGTTTTGGATTCCCAGTCCCCAATTTCCAAAGCGATACACGCCGCCGGCGCCCAATACCAGTCCCAGGCCGTTGGATGAATAAACGGAGTAGGGAGGAGTGGGGCACTGAATGTTGTACTGCATGCGCACCGTGCGCCCGTAGATTAAGCCCGCTTGGAACGTGAGGTCAAAGGGGCTTTGCTGCCCGTACAGGGAACCGTTGAGGGTCCAACCGCCGGCTACCCGACTGTCGTAATCCGGTGGGATGATGCTGTCGCCGTTGCGCTCGCCGTAGGCGTTTTGCACGAAAAAAGAAGTCCCGATGTGGGGATTCATTTGGTACGTGTAGCTAATGCCGTTGCCAATCCCCCAGCCGGACAAGTCCGTGGTGAAATCGTAGGCGCCCAGTTGAACGCCAAAGGCATGTTTTTTAATCGCTTGAGCCCATGCAGGCAAAGAGGCAGTACACACCAGCAAAGCCACAACCGTCCATTTTTTCATTGCTTATTCTTCTAACAACGTTCGTTGCAGGTCTTCCATCTCGAAGAAATCCACACCTTCTTGGTACGTGGGCACCGCCGGAGCTTCTTCGTCGAATAAATAAAGCACCGCCTCACGTACCACCAAGACACAGGTGAGGTTCTTTTCCATTCGGTCGGCTTGAAAGTCTTGCAACGGCTCGGTGCTGTCGAATTCTTCCACCGAGAGAAGATTCACCACCACGTGCGCCTGCGGTTTACCATCCAAAAGCGTGCCCAGTTCTTTAAGCGCGGCTGCGTCGAACAGATCGCCCAGGTATTTCACGTGGAGAAACCGATCTTTCGATTCGATTTTGTACGACATCAGGAGGTATAATGCGGTGTTCGTTGAGCGGCCAAGAGGTACAATACCGCCATTCGGATGGCTACGCCGTTCTCAACCTGCTGCAAGATAATGGAATGTTCGGAATCTGCAACATCCGAGGACAGTTCCACGCCGCGATTGATGGGGCCTGGGTGCATGATGACGGGGATTTTGGATAATTGCTCCAGTCGCTTGCGGTCCACCCCGTATTGCGCAATGTACTCGGGTAAACTCGGGAAGTAGGGGAGGTCCATGCGCTCGTGTTGCACGCGCAGCATGTTGGCCACGTCGGCCCACTCCAAAGCCGTGTTCAGGTCCGACTCCACCAACACTCCAAGCTCGTGAAGGTGTTTGGGAATCAGGGTGTTTGGTCCACAGACCAGTACTTCAGCGCCCAATTTCTGCAAGCAAAAGATGTTGCTCAAGGCCACGCGGCTGTGCAGTATGTCGCCCACGATGGCCACTTTAACGCCTTTGAGGTTGTCTCTTCCCAAGGCCTCCCGCATGGAAAAGGCATCCAACAGCGCTTGGGTGGGGTGTTCGTGCGCACCGTCTCCGGCATTCACAATGCTGGCGTCCACGTGCTGGCTCAAAAAATAGGCGGCACCCGGCGCGCTGTGGCGCAACACCACCAGGTCCACCTTCATGGCCAAGATGTTGTTGACGGTGTCCACCAACGTTTCCCCTTTTTTAACGCTGGATTGTGCTGCGGAGAAGTTGACCACGTCTGCAGACAAACGTTTTTCAGCCAGCTCAAAGGAGAGGCGCGTCCGGGTAGAATTTTCAAAAAACAGGTTGGCTACGGTAATGTCCCGCAGCGAGGGTACTTTTTTGATGGGCCGATTGATCACCTCCTTGAACTGCTCCGCCGTTTTGAAAATGAGGTCCAAATCTTCCGGGGTGAGGTCTTTGATGCCCAACAAATGGGGAACGCTGAGGTTGCTCATGGGGCCGGGGTTTCGGATACCAAAAAAACAGATTCCAGTTTGCCGTCGTCCGCCCATTCCAAACGAACTTTTTCCGTGTCCAAGGCATCCACGTGGCGGCCCACGTAGTCCGGTTGGATGGGCAATTCGCGTCGGAACCGACGGTCAATCAACACCAGCAATTCGGTGCGTTGCGGACGCCCAAAGGCATGAAGGGCGTCCAGTGCTGCACGCAGCGTGCGGCCGGTGTACAGTACGTCGTCAATCAGTACCACGCGTTTGCCCTCAATGGAATGTTCAATTTCCGTTCGGTTGGCCCGGATGGGTTCGTCCCGACGCCGGAAATCATCGCGAAAAAAAGTAGCGTCCAAAGCACCCGTGGCGATTGATTGCAGGCCGTAGTCTTGCGCTAAAATTTGGCTTAAGGCACGAGCCAAAGCCATGCCTCGGGGTTGCAGTCCAATCAAAACAGTGGAGGAGAAATCGCTGTGGGACTCCCGCAATTGGCACGCCAGTCGGTGCAGGATGATTCCCAATTCTTCGGGGCCGAACAAGCGTTTCTGGGTCATTTCAAGAATCAAAGATACGGCTTTGCGGGGACTCTGCCGAATTCCGACCTTTACCGCATGACTTTGTCTGTTACCATCCTGGGCTGCGGTGCGGCCACACCGGCGGCTACCGTCAATCCGTCTGCCCAAGTGGTGGACTGCAATGGCCGTTTGGTGTTGATTGATTGTGGGGAGGGAACCCAAGTGCAGCTGCGCCGGAACAAGATCAAATTCACGCGCATTCAGGTGGTATGCATCAGCCACATGCACGGCGATCACGTATTTGGCCTGCCCGGTTTGTTGAGCACCTTCCATCTGCTGGGCCGGAGAGATCCCCTGGTGTTGGTTGGTCCTCCTGCGTTGGAGGAATGGGTGCGCACCACGCTCAAAACAAGCGGCACGTGGACCTGTTATCCGTTGCATTTTGTGTCCACTACTGCGGAGCCCTTGCACCGGGTTTTTTCGGACGAGCAGCTTTCCATTTACACCTTTCCACTTCGCCACTCACTCCCTACAACGGGGTTCAAAATTGAAGCCCAGGTGGGCTTGCGCGGTTTGCGGCCCGACGCCTTGGCGGCCTGGAACGTGCCGACGTGCGATTACCGAACCGTGCAGTTGGGCCGGGATTGGACCAACGAAGACGGGCAAGTCGTGCCCAATTCCGAACTGACGCGAGATCCGGCACGTCCGTTGGCCTATGCCTACGCCAGCGATACCGCCTACTTGCCGGAATTGCCCGCGTGGATCCAAGGGGTAGACGCCTTGTACCACGAAAGCACGTTTGCGGAGGAGCACCGGGTTTTGGCCCAAAAAACTCTGCATTCTACGGCCGTAGACGCGGCAAAAATTGCAGCAGAAGCGGGGGTAGGACAACTTTTGTTGGGGCATTTTTCCATCCGCTACCGGGACCGCAGTGTACTGCTCCATGAAGCACTGCCTTTCTTCGAACAAACGCTTTTGGCGGAAGAGGGGAAGACGTACCGCTGGATGCGGAAAAAGTAGTTTTGGGGCCAAAAAATACCCCGCTTTGCGGAGCAAAGCGGGGTAGTGCAGGCGATTTCTTCCGAAAAAGCAGTTCGGTTGAACCGTCGGATCAACGATTCATGGAGACCAAAAACTCCTCGTTGCTCTGGGTTTTGGACAGTTGATCGTGCAAAAACTCCATGGCTTCCACCGGCGTCATGTCCGACAAGTGGCGGCGGAGGATGTACATCCGGCTCAGCACATCTTTGGACAACAGCATATCTTCCTTGCGTGTTCCCGAAGCAATGAGGTCGATGGCCGGCCAAATGCGGCGGTTGGCAATCTTGCGGTCCAACTGCATTTCCATGTTGCCGGTTCCCTTGAATTCTTCAAAAATAACCTCGTCCATTTTGGATCCGGTGTCGATGAGTGCCGTGGCCAAGATGGTCAACGATCCGCCGTTTTCAATGTTGCGGGCCGCGCCAAAGAAGCGCTTGGGCTTGTGCAGGGCATTTGCGTCCACACCGCCGGAGAGGACCTTGCCAGAGGCAGGAACCACGGTGTTGTAGGCCCGTGCCAAACGCGTGATGGAGTCCAAAAGAATGATGACGTCGTGACCGCATTCCACCAAACGCTTGGCTTTTTCCATGACGATGTTGGCTACGCGTACGTGGCGTTCTGCCGGTTCGTCGAAGGTGGAGGCCACCACTTCCGCGTTGACCGAACGGGCCATGTCTGTCACTTCTTCCGGACGTTCGTCCACCAAGAGGATGATCATGTAGGCTTCCGGGTGGTTGGCGGCAATGGCGTTGGCCACTTCCTTGAGCAAGGTGGTTTTACCGGTCTTCGGTTGCGCCACAATCAAGCCGCGCTGCCCTTTGCCAATGGGGGAGAATAGGTCGATCACGCGGGTGCTCAACGTGCTCCGACGGCCGGTCAAATTGAATTTTTCCTCAGGAAAAAGGGGGGTGAGGTGTTCAAAGGCAACGCGGTCTCGAATGAAGTCCGGATCTCGGCCATTGATCAACAGCACTTTGACCAAGGGGAAGTACTTGTCTCCCTCGCGGGGGGCGCGCACCTCGCCGCGAACGGTGTCGCCCGTCTTCAGGCCAAACTGCTTGATTTGTTGCGAGGTAATGTAAACGTCGTCCGGCGAGTTCAGGTAGTTGTAGTCCGACGAACGCAGGAAGCCAAATCCTTCGGGCATTTGTTCGAAAACACCTTCCGTGGGGATGTTGGCCTCAAATTCAAAGCGTTTGCGTTCTTCGCGAGGAGCACGGTCTTCGCGCGGAGCGCGTTCCTCACGGGGTCCTTTATCGTCGCGCGGGCCGCGATCGTTGCGGTCCCGACGTTCCCAGCGGTCTTCACGAGGCGCACGTTCTTCGCGCGGGCCGCGGTCTTCGCGTGGGCCTTGATCATCGCGCGGTGCACGCTCGACTCTGGGTCCGCGGTCTTCGCGTGGGCCTTGTTCCTCACGTGGCGCTCGATCCTCACGCGGAGCCCGGTCTTCACGCGGAGCGCGGTCTTCACGAGGCGTATTGTTGCCTTCTGCAGGAGTCCCATCGGTTCCGCGATCCGCTCGGGCCGGGCGATCGCGTCGGTCACGACGCTCCCAACGATCCTCCCGCGGGGCTCGTTCGGTGCGGTCACCGGTTGCGTTGCGCTCGGTGTTTTCCACGTTCCTTGCCGAAGGCTGGAGGTTGTTCGGTGTCGCTTCCGAATCAGTACCGACAGTTGAAACGGAATCCTCCAGCGGCAAATTTGCAGCAGAACTGGATTTGCTGGGACGCCCGCGTTTTCCCTTTGGGGGATTGGGAGCGGCTACAGCATCGCTGGAAGCGGCATTGCTGGATGGGTTGGACAAAGAAGTTGCACCCAATCCGCCAATGGCTTCAACGAGTTGGGGCTTACTTAAATATTTGGCTTTGGGAATACCCAAATTTTCGCCGAGCTGCTTGAGCTCCGGCAATTTCATGCCTTGCAGATCCGGAAGCATAAATAGGAATAAGGAGAGAAAGTCAAGGGCCTCTGGCCCACCGCACTAAGGCGGATTTGCGCCGCAATAGTACAACAAATCTCAATACATCCGCTAATTGATTGATTTTTTTTGCAGCTTTGCACCATGTGGCAGCGTATTCAAACCGTGCACATGGTCCTGGGGGCCTCGATGCTTTTTACCGTCGGAATGGGGAATCCCAACGTTCTGGAATCCGTTTTGGGCGGTTTTGGCGTAGGGCTTTTTCTGGCCAATTGTACCTACTACAAAAACCGAAAGCGGCAGTTTGTGCTCAACCGACTGGCCATGTTGGTTGCCTTTGCCCTGGAGGCCGTTTACTTGTATCCGGTCCTGGAAGCCGGTGACTCCGGTGTGTTGGATCAGTCGGTTTGGGTGACTTTAGCTCCCTTGTGCGCCGTAGTTTTTGCGTCACTGGCCAACCGCGCCATACAGCGCGACGAAAACCTGGTTAAGTCTTCCGACCGAATTCGCTGATTCCGGTTTTCTTTCAATACCATCCGGTTTCAGTACGGGTCCGGCAGGTTGTGGTCTGGCGCGAGTTTGCCGCGCGGGCCCAGCTCAACAGCCTCCATGTCCACTAGTTTACCTGCGTGCAACGAGAACCGAATTAGGGTTCGTACGGAGTGAAATCCATGGGTGCCGCAGGCCCCGGGATTGAGGCACAGCGCACCGTATTGGTTGTCCCGCAATACTCGCAATATATGCGAGTGACCGCAAACGAATAAATCCACGGGCCCGGACGCGCGTTTGGCGGACCAGCCGGCACGAACCGATGGGGCGTATCGCCCGGGATATCCACCAATGTGGATCATCCAAACCCGCACGCCTTCAACGGTAAAATCCAATTCTTTTGGAAATTCTAGCGTCAACGGAACGCCGTCAATATTTCCCGTCACCACCCGCAAACGTCGGCCCGTAACTTCGGCTTCCCACGCCCGCAAATGTTCGGCAATGGGTCCCAAGTCGCCGGCGTGCCACAACTCGTCGGCATCTGAAACGGCCCGTTTCAAGGGTTCGTCCCAAGTTCCGTGCGTGTCCGAGATGAGGGCCACCCGCAGGTGTCGTACTTTTGCATGCTCCATGAGTTTTCAAAGGTACTTCGCAACGCTCTCCTACCACGGGGCAGACTTTGCCGGTTGGCAAGTTCAGCCCGGTCAGAACACCGTTCAGGGGGTTTTGAACGAAGCCTTTCACCGTATTTTGGGTGCTTCCGATGGGGTCGTTGGCGCCGGACGCACGGATACGGGCGTGCACGGTCGGAACTACGTGGCCCACGTGGATATACCCGATGCGCCGGAGGACTTGGAACAAGCCCTGTTTAAAATCAACCGCATGCTTCCGCCCTCGGTGGTGGTGCATGCCCTCCAACCGGTTGTGCCCAACGCGCACGCTCGGTTTTCCTGCACGGGACGAACGTATTGGTACCGGTTGGCGCGCACCAAAAACCCGTTTAACCGAGACGTTGCGTGGTTGGTGGAACGCCCCTTGAGCAAAACGAACCTCACCTGGGCTGCGGAACAACTCATTGGAGAACACGATTTTTCTGCCTTCGCTAAAGCCGATGCAGACCACACCACGCCGTTGTGCACCGTCCACGAAGCCTACTGGGAATTTCAAGAGGAGGAATGGCACTTTCGCATTCGGGCCAATCGTTTTTTACGCAACATGGTGCGCGCCTTGGTAGGTACGCAGGTGGAGTTGGCCTTGGGTCGCTCCACCCAAGTAGAATTTTCAGACTTACTGTTGGGTGGCCACCGCAGCGACGCCGGTGTGAGTGCCCCGGCCCACGGACTTTTTTTTAACGGGGCAGAATACCCCACAACGTGCTACAGCAATGGCTCAAGTGAGCGGTAAGGCCTTCGACGCCCAAATTCTACGCGGCGTTTTGCGGTACGCCAAACCGTACTGGAAGACGTTTGCGCTCGCGGGAGCCTTAACCGTGGTTCTGGGCCTGTTGTCCACTGCGCGCCCCCTGTTGATTCGCGACGCCGTAGACACCGCCGTAGCTGCGGATTCCGCCGGTGACGTGCACCGAATCCTTTTGATTTTGTTCGGTTTGCTCCTGGTGGAAGGACTCCTGCAGTGGTCGTTCTACCGCATGACCAATCGCCTGGGCCAGTGGGTCATTCGCGACCTACGGGTGCAACTTTTTGACCGCCTGCTCCGCTTCAAAATGAGTTATTTTGACCGCACCCCCGTAGGCACTTTGGTCACCCGTACCGTGTCCGACGCCGAAACCATTGCGGATATTTTTGCCGAAGGTTTGCTGGTGATTTTTGGTGATTTTTTCAAGATTGCCGTCCTGTTGTTGGCCCTATTCCTCACGTTTGACCCCACCTTGGTTCTGGTTTCGCTGAGCGTGATCCCCATCCTGTTTGTGGCCACCCGCTGGTTTCAAAAATCCATTCAATCCAGCTTCACGGACGTCCGGAACCAAGTAGCTGCCCTGAACGCCTTTGTGCAGGAGCGCATCACGGGAATGGCACTGGTGCATCTTTTTGGACGCGAAAAAGCAGAAGCAGCCCGTTTTGAGGCCATCAACGCCAAGCACCGCGACGCCAACATTCGAAGCATCTGGTCCTTCAGCCTCTTTTTGCCCATCATCGAACTGCTGAGTGCCGTAAGCATTGGCTTGGCCGTTTGGTACGGAGGCTACCGTGCGGCCGCCGGCGATGGCGTTACGCTGGGGGATTTGACCGCCATGATCTTGTTCATCAACATGCTGTACCGCCCGCTGCGTCAATTGGCGGATCGCTTCAATACTTTGCAAATGGGTATGGTGGCGTCGGACCGAGTGCTTAAATTAATTGATCAAAAGGAGGAATTTGAACCCAACGGCACACACGCTGCGCCGCTTCGCGGGGGCATTGAGTTCCGAAACATTTCATTTGGTTACCGCACGGACGAACCCGTTTTGCGCCGTTTTAATCTAACCATTTCACCCGGAGAGACGCTGGCCGTGGTAGGCCCTACCGGCGCAGGGAAAAGCACCCTCATTGGGCTGCTGCTGGGGCACTACGAGCCTCAGGAAGGCGAAATCTGGGTGGACGGAATTCCGTTGCGGGAGTGGGACAAGGCATCGCTTCGCTCCCAGGCGGCGTTGGTCATGCAGGATGTTTTTCTGTTTTCCGGCACGGTACGGGACAACGTCACGTTGTTTGAACCCCTGCCCGACGACCTCATTTGGAAGGCCGCAACCTCAATGGGTCTGGCGGAATTCCTGCACAAGTTGCCCGGTGGGCTTGATTTTCAAGTTCAAGAGCGCGGCAACACGTTGAGCACCGGTCAGCGCCAATTGCTGTCCTTCCTGCGTGCGTTTCTCTTGAATCCGCCGGTGCTGGTGCTGGACGAGGCCACCAGCAATATAGATTCCGAGACGGAACGCTGGGTTCAGTCGGCTACCGTGGCGCTTACGCGCGGCCGCACGTCCATCGTGGTGGCACACCGATTGGCCACCATTTCGCACGCAGACCGCATCGCCGTTCTAGCCGACGGAGGTCTGGCCGAGTGCGGTACGCACGCAGAGCTCCAAGCCCTAAACGGGCGGTACGCGGAATTGGTTCGCGCCAGTTTTACAAATGCACATTAAACAGGGCCAACGCCGTCAGGAAGAGCAGCGTCAGAAACGCCCAAAGGGTTCTCTTTAGGACCATTTTTGGAGGGTTTTGAGGGTTTAGTAGGAAGCAATCCGCTCGGTGCGGACGCGGGTTCGTTCGTTTGGTTTTGGCGCAATGCCTGCGTGAGCACGTACTCCATCTGGCCGTTGACGCTCCGGAATTCGTCGGATGCCCAGGAAGCATAAGCCTCCAGGGTGGCGGGATCCAGCCGCACCACAAAGGATTTTTTGGCCGACGCGCTCATGGGGCAGGAGGGGTCCAGGCATTCAACAGGTGCTTGGGATTGGTCACTTCGGTGTAGCGGGAAGCCAGATCCAGTGCGTTACGGCCCTTCTCCGGATCTTGGAAAGCAAAACAGACGGACTTTTTGCCCGACGTCGCCCAATCCAGGCGCACTCCGGGACCCTCAAAGAAGGCGTACGTCCAGCCGTGTGGCCCAAGTTTTACGCCGTATCCGCCGGCGTCCCAAGGATCCACGTGTACTACATCAATTCGTCGGAGCTCGCTCCACGCCAAGCGACGGTTGCGCCAAATCCCGAAGCGGAGCCGAATGCCCTCCGGGTCCACGGACCACGTAAACGGCGCACGCAAGAGAAACTGCACCAGAAAGCCTTCCAGGGTTGTGATGCCCAGCCAAGCAAAAAAGGCAGTGGCGCCGTCTTCGTTGGGCGTGCCGTTGAGCCAAGCCCACACGTTTTGGTGTTCCATTCCTAGAATCAACAGCGTTACCGTGGTGTAGGATATCCCCATCAACCACAGGATCCACGCGGGCATGCGGTAGGTTTCACCAATGGTTTGGTGGTGGGAGGAGGAAGGGTCGAAGGGCATTAAATTTTAGAACAGCCACAAATATCAAAATATAATTAGAATAATATCAAATTAATATCATAAATATTTTCAATTCATTTATTAATGTTTTAACATTGAATAAAATATTCTATGTAACTTTGCCGTTGTAATAAAAAAACAAACCAACATGAACTACAAATTTGCCCTCTTGGCGCTGGCCACCGCAAGTATCCTAGGAACCGCTTGCTCCAACAACGGTGCAGACGCAGCCGGTGATGTCGCTGCTGCTGCAGACGCTTCCTACACCGTGGACACCACCGCATCCGTTCTCAACTGGAAAGGCAACAAGCCTTTTGTGAAAGACTACGGCCACGCCGGTACCGTGCGTTTGGTTTCTGGCGAGCTGACCTTAGACACTGCCGATCAATTGGCATCGGGTTCGTTTGTATTCAACATGAACTCCATCGTCTGCACCGACGCCGCAATGGAGCAGCAGTACAAAGACAAGTTGGTGGGCCACCTGAAGAGCGTCGATTTCTTTGACGCCGCTGCCTATGCAACGGCTTCCTTTGACGTGACCAAGTACGAGGCAGGTACTTTGTTTGGCAACCTGACCATCAAGGACAGCGCGGTTGCCGTATCGTTTCCTGCAACCTTCGTGGTAGCAGACTCAACCGTAACCTTGAGCGCTCCTGAATTCAAGATCGACCGCAAGCAGTGGGGCGTTTCTTTTGGCTCTACCGGCATCGTTGGCTTGGCCAAAGACCAGTTGATCAACGACGAAATCACGTTGTCGTTTGAGGTGAAGGCCAACCGCGCCAAGTAATCCCACCACCGTCCTGTGGGCTCGCGCACAGTGTGCCGGGTGAGGAAATCAGAAATCCAAAAAAAGGGGCGGCCTCGTGCAACGAGGCCGCCCCTTACTTTTCTAGCACCGCGCAAAAAAAAGCGCCCCGCCGCTGCGGACGCACGCGCCGGATAATAGGGCGTTACGCTTTTACAACCGAAGCCAAAGCAGCCTCCAAATCGGTGTATCGATGCACAAATCCGGTTGCACAAAGCTTTTCCGACGATGCCGGCGTACTGCCCAAAACCAGGACGGAGCGGTCGCCCAAGATCAGACGCAGTAAAAACGCGGGCGGAGCAGGTGCCCAAAACGGTTTGTTAAGCACTCGGGCCAGTACGGCACTGAAATCGCGATTGGTGGCGGGCGCAACCCCTACAGCGTTGTACACGCCGTCCAAGGTTTCCCGTTGCGATGCGTGCACAAAGGCAGCGCCCAGATCCTCCACGTGAATCCAGGGCATCCACTGTTTGCCGGATCCCAACGTAGAACCCAGTCCCGCCCGGAACAGCGGCAGCATGGCGCTCAGCGCCCCGCCTTGGCCCAGCACAATGCCAATACGCAGTTGAACCGTGCGAATGCCCAAACTGCGGAATTCGTCCGTTGCCAACTCCCATTGGCGAACCACATCTGCCAGGAACCCCGTACCGTGTCCGTCGTTTTCCGTGAGCAGGGGAGTGCCCGCCGCTTGGTCCGGGTAAATGCCCACCGCGGAAGCGCAAACAACGGTGTGCGGGCGCTCGGCAGCCGGAAGGGCGCGCAAACGGTCCACCAATAAATCCGTCCCTTGTTGGCGGCTTGTGAGAATTTCCCGACGGTGTTTGGCGGTCCATTTCTCGGAGACCGAGGCTCCGGCCAGGTGGTGTACCACGGAAACACCGCGCAGTAGCATCGGATCCAGTAAGCCGGTTTCCGGACTCCAGTAGTGGATGTTGGGGTCCGGGGATTTCCCTGGGCGGGTTGTTAGGGTGTGTACTTCGTGGCCCGCTGCTCGCAACTGAGCTGCAAGCTGGGTTCCCACCAGTCCGGAGGCGCCGGTGACCAAATGAATTGACATGTTGTGGGTGTGTATTACCCTGGGAAAACAAAAGGCGAGTACAAAAGTTCCCGCAAAGGGTTCTTGAAGGGCAGATGGATCTGGAAAATTGTCCGAAAAACAGGGATCAGATGCGCACCATCCAGCCGTGCACGTCTTCCGCACGACCGTGGCGAATGTCTGCCAAGGTCTTCTTCACGCGCTGGGCCACTCCGTCTTGAGGAGCCGGCACGTCCATCATCTTGCCTTGGTAGCCAATTCCGTCGATGGGGCTTACCACGGCCGCGGTTCCCATGCCAAAAGCCTCTAGCAAGGTGCCTTTTTGGGCGTGTTCCTGCAACTCGTGCACGGAAACTTTGCGCTCCTCAACCGGCATGCCCCACGACCGGGCTACCGTCAAAATGGAATCGCGTGTGATGCCCGCTAAAATGCGGTCCGTCAGGGCAGGAGTCACCAAGACACCGTCCAAAACAAACGCCACATTCATGGTTCCCGCTTCCTCCAAGTAGGCGTGTTCCACGTGGTCCGTCCACAATACTTGGTTGAAACCCTCCTTTTGGGCCTGTGCCGTAGCGTAGAAAGCCCCGCCGTAGTTGCCCGCAGCTTTGGTGTATCCCACGCCGCCGGAGGCTGCTCGGGTGTAGTGGTCTTCGATTTTGACCTTTACCGGTTGCGCGTAGTACGCCCCCACAGGTCCGGTCAAGATCGCAAAAGTGTATTCTTCGGACGGTCGGGCGGTGATGAATTCCGACGAACCGAACAGGAACGGACGGATGTACAAACTCATGTCCTCGCCGGTGGGCACCCATGCCTCGTCCACGCGGAGCAGTTCCAACAAGCCTTCTAGGAAGATTTCCTTGGGAATTTCCGGGATGAGGAGGCGCGAGCCGGACCGATTCAACCGAGCCCAGTTGGCGTCCGGACGAAACACGGCCACGTGACCGTCGTCTTGGCGGTACGCCTTCATGCCTTCAAACACGGCCTGGCCGTAGTGCAAAGCGTGCAGGCCCAAACCGTGGTGCATGGCACCGTACGGCTTGATCCGCCCTTCGCCCCAAGAACCGTTGCTAAAAACGACATCAAAGGTGTGGTCTGAAATGTGTTGACCAAAGCCAATATTTTGAAAATCAATAGTATTGATTCTGGATTCTGCGGCGCGTTGGATGTTCATGGTTCCTTGTTCTATGCGTATGCGGGGTTCTGAGCCTCCCCGGGAAGCGCAAAGGTACTTCATACGGAACTTTTGTATCTTTGATGCATGAAAAAATCCCTTCTTTTCGCGGGCGCAGCCATGGTGCTGGTGCTGGCCTGCCAGCCCTCGGGCGATGCTGCTGACAACCGTTCGTTCGCCTATTTTGGCGACACCATTGAAACAGCGGGAGCCTTGGCTCCAGAGGCGTTGCTGGAACAGTTGAAGACATCGGACTCCATTTCGGCCACTGTTGAGGCAACCATCGACGGCGTTTGCCAATCAAAGGGTTGTTGGATGGATTTAAACATGGGCAACGGACAGACGATGACCGTACGCTTCAAAGACTACGCGTTCTTCGTACCCATGGACGCCACTGGAAAAAATGCAGTTGTCTCCGGATACGTGAAAGTAGACACCCTGAGTGTGGATTGGTTGAAACACAAAGCATCCGATGCGGGTAAATCTCAGGCCCACATCGACAGCATTACCGAGCCGCGCGTGGAGTACAGTTTCTTGGCCAATGGCGTAGCTATTGAAGCCAAAGCAGCCCAAAAATGAGTCCACGCAAGATTGCGAGTTTAGCGGCATTGGTTTGGTTTGGGTTGTTGGCCGCTTGTTCCAACGAGGCCGACCAGGCCAAGGTTCAAGCCGTATCCGCAACCGAGGCAGGTACAATGTACCAAGCCAGTGAATTGGCGGCGCTGATGCGCGCCATGGCCTCCGGTCACGAAACCAACAAGTCCAAATTTGCCGCGGGCGAATGGGACGCAGACGTTTTGCGCAATTGGCGCGAGGTGCACGCCAACATGCAATCTGCGCAAGCCACCAAACCCAATGAAATTGGGGATTTTTTTCGCGAAAAGTCCTCCGAGTATTTGGAGCGAATGGATGAAGTCATTCGCTTGGTGGAAGCCAATGCGCCCCAAGCAGAAAAGCGCGATGCCTACAATTCCTTGATTGAAACCTGCGTGGCTTGCCACCAGCAGCACTGCCAGGGCCCCATTCCGCGCATTCAAAAAATGAAGTTGCCCGCCGATGCCGCTACTGGAAACGAAGGATAATTCGTTTTCGTGGATCGATGAGCGCTTCGGAGTTCCGTACCACAGCCGACGCGGCGCGTGGACCGAAAGCCACCACGTTTACCTAACGCGGGGCTGGGAAACCGCATGGACCGCCTACCAAGCGGAGCTGGATCCCCAGGATCCAGCTCCGTTTTTTGCTTTGGAACTTGGCTACGGCACCGGTTTGAATGCAGCCCTTGTGGCGCATTGGATGGAAGAAAACGCTCCGGAATCCCAGTATGTGTACCACTCGTTGGAGAAGCACCCTCTGTCCCCAAAAGACGAAGCGTCCTACTGGGACGCGCTGGTGCGCGTTCGCCCCGCCGCGTTGCTCCTGCGTGATGCGCTCCGCCGTGCTCGCGAGTCCCATTGCGTTCGCATGGTGCACACAGACGCCTTGGCCTGGTTTGCTTCCGAAGACGCCCAAAAACTCCCCAAATTCCAGCTGTTTCTCTACGACGCCTTTGCCCCCGCCTCGCAACCGGAACTTTGGACAACGTCCGTTTGGCAGGCTTTGTACCAAAGAGCAGCACCCCGCGCGCTGTGGGTCTCGTACTGCGCCAAAAGCAGCGTAATTCAAGGCTTAAAGACCGCCGGTTGGCATCCGGAGCGGTTGCCCGGGCCTCCCGGAAAAAGGCAAATGCTCCGAGCCTGGACCCCCGGTCCCGGTAGGCGTTGGGTGGAGCGTGTGTACGGATTGCTGCTGTGGGACGGGCGCGTCTTGGTGTCTCGGGAGCGTTTTCGCGGACGGGAGTTGGTCAAATTCCCGGGGGGAGGGATGGAGCCGGGAGAGGATGCCCCAACGGCCTTAAAACGCGAGTGGATTGAAGAATTAAACTTCCCTGTGAACGTTGGCGCGCGTTGGGGCTCTGCACCGCACCCGGTTTCCAGCGCCTTCGATCCCGCGGCGGATGTTTTGGTGCACTACTATACGGTTAAACCGCAGAATAAGCGGTACTCCGAAGTGCCCGTTCAAGCATGGGGTTGTCCCTTACCGGAGGGTTCACACAATGTGGAACAATGTTCGTGGGTGGCGATGGACGCTCTGAATCCAGACGAATTTACGTTTGCCGCGGATCAAGCGGTGGCACGTCAGCTCAAATCCGGCTGGACCCCTGGAAATCCAGGAACCAACGGGTCGGTTTCGGCGCACTAAAGTCATCTTGGCGGTTCGGCAAAGGCATCTTCGCGGTTCAGCGCACTTTGGCCAACCAACTGTTTTCCGGAAGCACCCGCCGCGAATCCAACCACGCACCCTTGGTGCTGGCCGTGGTGTCTACCAAATAGGTTTCTGCCGGCCATTGCTTGTTTTCCCACGCTTTTTTGGCGTTTCCCACGGACCATTTCTCCCAGCCGTTTGGGCCCACAACCCAAACGAAGAGTCGGTTTGTGAGACTCACTTGGAGGCCTTGTTCCAACTGCTGTACGGCGCGCAAAGACTTGTCTATGCTGCAGCCGGAGGCCGATGATTCGATCGTGTCTAAGGCAATAACCACAAAACGACGATCAAACACGCTGACCGCCGCGCGCAGGGCGGTACCGTGGGAAGTCCAGTCTGTGGTGAAGGCTTGGAGCTCGTTTTCTGTTCGATCAACCTCCGCGTCCGTTAGGGCGCGGTCTGCAGCGTACACCCAAATTCGGGCGTCGTTCGGCAAGGTGTCAAACGAGGTCGTTGGCACGGGCAATCAATTCAGCGACGTCAAGAACCTCTACTTTTCCTTCCTGGTGGAAGTGTTTGGTTCCGTCGGTCAGCATGGTGTTGCAGAACGGGCAGCCGGTGGCGATGATGTCCGGTTGCAGCGCCAGTGCTTCTTCCGTTCGTGCCACATTGATGTCTTGGCGTCCGGGTTCCGGCTCCTTGAACATTTGCGCACCGCCGGCCCCGCAGCACAGTCCGTTTTTCCGGCTGCGCTTCATTTCCAGCATTTCGCTCTCCAACGCAGCGAGAACGGCCCGCGGAGCTTCGTATTCGCCGTTGGCCCGACCCAAATAACAGGGGTCGTGGTACACGATTTTCTTGCCCTCAAATTTTCCGCCCTCCACGCGCAACCGGCCGGATTGCAGCAGTTCTTGCAGGAATTGGGTGTGGTGCTTCACCGAATAGTGACCGCCGAGCGCCGGATACTCGTTTTTCAGGGTATTGAAGCAGTGGGGACACGCAGTGACCAACGATTGAATGCCGTAGGCGTTGAGCACTTCGATGTTTTGAAGCGCCTGCATCTGGAACAAGAATTCGTTGCCCGCGCGTTTGGCGGGATCGCCGGTGCACCCCTCTTCGGAGCCCAGTATGGCAAAGGACACACCGGACTTGTGCAGCAGGCGCGCAAAGGCCTTGGTGATTTTCTTGGCGCGGTCGTCAAAACTACCGGCGCATCCGGTCCAAAAGACCACTTCCGGCAGTTCGCCAGCCGCCGCAAACTCCGCGACAGTTCGAATGGTTAAGGTATCCCCCATGTCAGTTCAGTTCTTGCGCCCAGCGGCCCTTGTCTGCTTGTGCAAACGGCCACGGTGCTCCGTTGTTTTCTAAATTGGTCATCATGGCGTTCAAACCGTGCGGAGCTCCGGATTCCTCCATAACGATGTACTGCCGCATTTGCAAAATGATGTCCAAGGGGTCAATGCCAATGGGGCAGGCCTCAGTGCAAGCGTTGCACGTGGTACAGGCCCACAATTCTTCGCGGGAAATGCCGTGATCCAGGAGGGATAATCCATCTTCCGGGCGGTAGTTTTCCAACCGATCCCGGGTGGCCATCATGATGCGTCTGGGACTGAGTTTTTTGCCCGTTTGGTTGGCGGGACAGGCCTCTGTGCACCGACCGCATTCCGTACACGTAAAGGCGTTCAACAGGTTCACCCAGTGCAAATCCACTACGTCCTTGGCGCCAAAACGAGCCGGAGTGTCACCGGCCGGTGGTGCGTACGAAGGATCCAGCATGGCCTTGACCTCGTGGGTGACGCTGGGCATGGAGTCCAATTGTCCCTTGGGGGTTAATTTGCTGTAGTAGGTGTTGGGGAACGCCAGAACGATGTGGAAGTGCTTGGAATACGGCAGGTAGTTCAAAAATGCCAAAATTCCAACCCAGTGAAACCACCAGGCGCCCGTAACTACGGCGTGCAACGAAGATTCGGAAAGGCTGGACAACATAGGCACCAGGAAGCCAGAGATGGCATAGGTAGTTCCGCCGGGCAAGGCCGCTTCGGCGGCGTTCATGAGCAGCAACGCGCCCATCAAGACGACCTCAACCACCAAAATGGTGGTGGCGTCTTTTTGCGGAAATCCTGCTAGGTCTGGGTGCTGCAAGCGCGGCACGCGCGAAACGAACCGTCGGGTCAAAAAGACCACACAGGCAGCCAGCACCAAAAACGCCAAAACCTCAAAGAAATTGAGGGCGGCCGTGTACAGGGAACCCAGGTACGGCTGGAAGAACCGGTGCGTGCCGGCAATGCCGTCCACCAACATCTCCAAAACCTCCACGTTGATCAGGACAAAACCAACATACACCAAAAGGTGCAGCACGGCCGCCAGGGGTTTGGCGCCCATTTTACTTTGCCCCAAGGCAACACGCGCCATGGTAGCCCACCGTTCGCCACTTCGGTCCTGCCGATCAACAGGTTGCCCCAGGTTGATTTTGGCGCGAATGAGGCGCAACTTACGCGCGAAAGCCCAACCGGCAGAGCCCGTAACGGCCAAGAAAAGAAGTGTAGAAATACCCATTATTCTTCAGATTTTTCGTCGGCGTTGCGTTTTCCAAAGGGCGCAAGATAACGACGCGGATGGGCTCGGAAGTCCGTCAGCAGTTTTTCCAAGGAAACCACCGCTCCATCCACATTTCGGTACAGTTTTTCGTCGTGAACCAACAAACCCAACGTGCCTTTTCCGGCAGCAATTTGACCGGTGATGGCCGCCAACTGAGTACTCGTTTGTTCCAACTGACCCAGGGTTTGCTTCAGGTTGGCGGCGGCCAAGGTATCTGTAATGGCCGCAGCGTTGTTCATCACCCGCTCCAGTTCGCCCGAATTTGCGGCCAAGGTTTGCCCCAGTTTATCCAGGTTGGTGAACAGTCGGTCCAGCTTGGCGCGGTTGTCCGCCATCAGACCATCTGTATTTTTGGTGATGCCCTCCAGGTGGTCCAAACTATTTTCCAAACTTACCACGGACGTGCGGAAAGCGCGTTCGGTTTTGGGATCCAGGAATCCGGTAAGCACTTGGATGGCCGTGTCCAAAGAGCCCATCAATTTTTCTGCTTTCAGCTTGATGGGGGCCACCTCGTGGTTGATGGTTTCGGTAATGGAAACCTCAATAGCTCCAATCAGTGTATCTCCGCTTTCCGCACTTTGGGAGGAATTGCCCAGCAGGAGGACCATCATTTTCTCGCCCAGCAAACCGTCGGAGGAGATGCGCGCCACGGTATTGGTGGGCACGGGGTAGTCGTTGGAAACCACTATTTTGGCAATCAGCCGGCCGCTGAGGTCCGGATGAAAGTACAAATCACCCACTTGACCCACTTGAAAACCGTTGATGGTGACCGGGTTGGCCTTCATCAGTCCCTGGGCATTGTTGTAGACGGCGTAAAAGACCCGTTCGGATTTGAAGACGTCGTTACCTTTCAAGAACGAGATGCCCCAGTAGAGACCGGCCACGGAAACCACGACCAACGCGCCGGCAACAAATTCTTTGGAGGGACGAATTTTGAACATGGCTGAGGTTTAGGGAGTGGTTTGAGCGCGGGCGTCGGCAACAGAAATTTTAACGGTCCCGCGAAATGCCACCAAAAAAGCATCTGGGAAACCGTTTTTCTTTGCAACGCCCAGGAGTTGGAGTGCTTCCGCGTCGGAGGTAAATCCTTTGGAGTAGAACTTGTACAGCTTTCCTTCCATAACGCGCTGCACCGGTTGTACGGCTGCAAATACGGGATCGGTCTCTGACTTGGCGGTTCCGGAGGTGGACAATTGCACCCGGAAGATCACCGCCGGTTTGTCTGCTTCAACAAGCCCGGGGACGGGTTCAGCAGGTGCCGTTTTCGTGGTTTCGGAAGTGTCGGAACTGCTAGGGGTTGGTTTTGCGGTCAACGGATAGGGGAGGGCGGGGACTTCCCCGGACGCGGTTGTGGTGCCCGGTTTAGGGAGTTGGGACTCCAACAGGGACTGAGTCGGTACGGCAACTCCTTCGCGACGCGCTTTGTACTGGGCGAACGCTCGGTAGATTCCTTCTGCCATGGTGTGTTGGCCGTCGGCACTCATCAAAAAATCTTCTTCCACGTTGTTGGTGGTGAAACCCAATTCAATCAAGGCCGACGGCATGGACGTGCGGCTGGTGACGTACAGCGGCTGCTGGCGCACGCCGCGGTCCTTCCGGCCGATGACGGTGCGGAAGTCGTCTTGCACCGTTTGGGCGAACTGGATACTTTGCGCCTGATAAGCGCGTTGAAAGAGTGTGAGTGCAATATACGTTTCCGGCTTGCGGGGGTCAAATCCCTCGTACTTGTCTTCAAAATTATCCTCCATGAGAATCACGGAATTCTCGCGCAGGGCCACTTGGTTTTCGTCGTCGTGGTCTTTACCCATTACGTAAGTCGACGCCCCGTAAGCGGCATGATTTTCAGCGGCATCGCAGTGGATGGAGATGAAAAGATCTCCCTTTTCCCGATTGGCAATGGCGGTGCGCTCGTAGAGCTCCAAAAAACGATCGTCGGACCGGGTCCATACGACTTCCACACCAGGCAGACGCTGCTGAATCAACTGACCGACTTGCCGCGCTACGATCAGCGCCACGTCTTTTTCTTTTCTGCTGTAGCGCCCGGTGCCCAAGTTTCCGGGGTCTTTTCCGCCGTGTCCGGCATCAATAATAACGCGGTCCACCAGGTTGTCTGGAGCAACTGGCGGCCGAAAACCAGCGAGGGGCAGAAAAAAGGCGAGGCTCGTCACCGCCGCCATGCGGACAAAGCCTTTCATTTTTGGTACTTTTGACGGTTCATGCGGTTCTTTACAAAAATAGCGCTTTTGCTTGGATTATGGGCAGCGACTGCCCCGATTTGGGGCCAGTCCGTCGGGGCGTCCCTCAGCGGACCGGTGCAGTGGGGAACCGAAGCCGATCGCGGCCGCACGGAAGTGAATCCCAAAGACCGTACCGTTTTGCTGACCCATCGTGCCTGGGTGCAGTATTCGGGTTTGGATTTGCGGGCCGGCGAGATCTTCATTGACTTCAACAACAGTCTGTTGACGGCGTACGGCGTTCGGGATTCGTCGGGTAAAATGGGGCAATACCCCGTGTTCAAGGAAGGCGAACGCACCCTGTACGCAGACACCATTCGCTACCATTTGGGCACGGGAAAGGGGTGGATCAAAAGCGCCAACACGCAGGAAGGCGGAGGGTATTTGCATGGCGGCCAAGCCAAAATGATTTCCGACAGCAGTTATTTTTTAGCGAACAACACGTTCAGCACGTGCAACCACGAAACGCCACACTTTGCCATTGTAACCCAACGCGCCAAGTTGGACGTGGGCAAACGCATCGTCACCGGGCCGGCGTATTTGCAAATTGCGGGCATTCCCACGCCGTTGGCGTTGCCGTTTGCCTTCTTTCCGATGGCAGAAAAACGGGCTTCCGGCTTCCTGTTGCCCAATTTTTCCGACCGACGCGAGTGGGGTTTGGGCCTCACGGGGCTGGGCTACTACTTTGTGCTGAACGATTACCAGGACCTCCGTTTTACCGCGGATTTTTACAGCCAAGGTTCCTGGGCGGTGCAGGCGGCCTCCGGCTACCGCGTTCGGTACAAATTCAACGGAAATTTCACGTTCAACGTCAACCGAATTCGCTTTGGCGATCCGCGTTTTGCCGGAACCGGAGCCTACCAAAACTCCACGGATTTCCGCATCGGATGGACGCACAACCAAGACCCCAAAGCCCGCCCGGGCTTCCGGTTTTCTGCCAAAGTAGACCTGGCCAGCGGTGCGTTTTTCAAGAACGCTACGACCGACCCCAATCAATTCCTGAAAAACGATTTGTCGTCCTCCATTTCCGCCACCAAAACCTGGAGCGGTACCCCGTTTTCCTTGAGCGCGGCACTTCGCCACCGGCAGAACAACCAAAAAGGGACCCTAACGTTGAACGCGCCGGAGGTCAACTTTGCCCTAATGCGCATTCAGCCTTTCCGACGCGTGGACGGACGGGGATCGTCGTGGT
>ENA-OUVC01000543-OUVC01000543.1-marine-metagenome-genome-assembly--contig:-NODE-543-length-24563-cov-3.487340_pt1 | contig 24563 bp, 23 predicted proteins | sample MGYA00248622_ERZ508571 | MGnify/ENA primary metagenome ERZ508571 (study PRJEB26236, sample SAMN06267175) | marine metagenome | isolation source: Columbia River Estuary | place: USA:Columbia River Estuary... | reverse complement strand
TTACGGGCGCGTTTGTATAGGGGAATCACCCCTCGATCTTAACTTAAGGGTTATAGTTATAAAAATGGTATGCCACCTAAATAAGTGACAGTTGCAGGCTAATCCTCCTCCTTGATTAGGATGCGAGGGTGAATAAGAGCGCGCTAGATCTAATTCGAATAATCCCAGATTTTCCCAAGCCAGGAATTACCTTTAAAGATATAACTCCCCTACTGGCTGATGAAGAAATTTTTGCTCAGTGCTGCAATGAGATTGCAGAGGCAGCTAAAGAGGTTGATTACATCGCAGGTATTGAGGCTCGCGGCTTTATCTTTGCCGCAGCTGTTGCAGTTATCAGTGGCAAAGGATTTATTCCAATCCGTAAAAGTGGCAAGCTGCCAGGGGATGTAATTTCACATAGTTATGATCTTGAATACGGCAGTGCCACCCTTGAGATTCATGCTGGTTTAATCCCAAAAAATAAGAAGGTTTTAATAGTCGATGATGTTTTGGCAACTGGTGGCACCGCCCTAGCTGCAGTTGATCTGATTGCAAGGGCAGACTTAGTCCCAAGTGCACTTACCTTCCTGCTTGAGATACCTCAACTAGGTGGCAAATCACGGTTGCTTAAAGCCCATCCTGCTCTACAAATCCGAACAATCTTGGCAGAATAAGAACATGGCTGAGTTAATTTACTACTGCGGAACAATGGATAGCGGCAAATCAACCCTTGCTCTGCAGACCGCTCATAACCATAGATCACGTGGCCGTGAGGGTGTGATATTTACAAATAAAGATCGAGCTGGCAAAGGATTAATCTCATCCCGATTAGGTTTGCAATTAGAAGCACTTGAGGTTGATGCAGATTTAGATATCCATAAATTAATTGTGGAGCGGTTATCTATTGGTGGTCGAATTAGCTTTGTTATCTGTGATGAGGCCCAGTTTTATATGCCAGAGCAGATTGAGCAGTTAGCAAAGATTGTTGATGGCTTAGGAATTGATGTTTATGCATTTGGAATTTTATCTGATTTTAAAACTAAATTATTTCCAGGAAGTGCTCGATTAGTTGAGTTGGCAGATAGAGTGCAGACTTTGCAGGTTGAGGCGCTTTGTTGGTGTGGTGCTAGAGCAACTCATAATGCCCGCACCGTTGATGGAAAGATGGTAACTGAAGGTGAGCAGGTGGTGGTTGGTGATGTCGGAACTACCTCAAATGTTGCTTATGAAGTACTCTGCCGCCGTCACCATATGAGAAATGTGACTGCAAAGGTTTCAAATCCAGCTGCAGAGCAATCTCTACCATTTAATAATTAAATACGAAAGGCATCATGAAAACCCAAGGCTACGCCGTGAAATCAGTTAGTGCACCACTTGAATCTTATGAGTTCTCACGCCGCGAACTTCGGCCACGAGATGTCGCCTTAGATATCTACTTTTCTGGTATTTGTCACTCAGATATTCACCAAGCACGGGAGGAGTGGGGTCCTGCAATATTTCCAATGGTGCCAGGACATGAGATTGTTGGGCGCGTAATTGAGATTGGCTCACAGGTTAGTAAGTTTAAAGTTGGTGGGTTAATTGGAGTTGGCGTATTTGTTGATTCATGTCGAAAATGTGCAAGTTGTAATGCCGGACTTGAGCAGTACTGCGTTGAGGGAATGACTGGAACATATAACACCTTAGAGCGAGATGGTAAGACAGTAGCCATGGGTGGCTACTCAAATAAGTTTGTAATTGATGAGGATTACGCAGTACATATCCCAGAAAATCTAGATCTAGTAGGGGTAGCACCACTTATGTGTGCCGGTATTACCTTGTACTCCCCCCTTAAAAATTGGAAGGCTGGTCCTGGTAAGAAGGTTGGGATTATGGGACTTGGCGGCCTTGGCCATATGGGTCTTAAATTTGCACACGCATTAGGGGCTGAGACAACAGTTTTCTCACATTCACCTGAGAAAGAAGCAGATGCTAAAGCAATGGGCGCTGATCACTTTGTAGTGACAAAGGATGTTAAGAATCTAGAAAAATTAGAGAAGAGCTTTGACTTGATACTTAATACAGTCTCAGCTCATCTAGATCTAGAGCCGTACCTGAAGATGCTGAAGTTAGATGGCACTTTTGTGGTAATTGCACTGCCTGGTAAGCCATATCAAGTAAATGTTGGCACAATGTTAGATCAAAGACGATCCCTGGCCGGATCAATGATTGGCGGTATGGCAGAGCTACAGGAGATGCTTAATTTCTGTGGGCAGCACAATATTGTTAGCGATGTTGAGGTAATTAAGGCTGATTACATCAATACTGCGTATGAGCGAACAGTTGCAAGTGATGTTAAGTATCGCTTTGTAATTGATGCTAAAAGCTTCTAATTTAACTACTTAAATAAATTGATGGGCTGCTAGCGCCAGTAGTGGTGCTAGCCCAAGTGCGGGCAGAAGATTACCAACTGCAATCTGCTTAATCCGCAGCAACCTAAGGGCTATACCAATCAACAAAACTCCACCAACAGCGGTCATCGCTGAAACTTGATAACTGGCCAAAATAGAGCCTAGGAACAATCCAATTGCTGTCCAAATAAATTGATAAATACCAACTGGCAAAGAGGATAAAGCAACTCCCCACCCTAAGGATGCGGCAAAGGCTAGTGAGGTAAAGCCATCTAGAGTGCTCTTTAAAACTAACTGATCAATTCCAGTGCCCATTCCATCTGAAATACTTCCTAAGATAGCAAGTGGGCCAATTGCAAATATTAATGAGGCCGAGACAAAGCCATCCACAAAATTTGAGCCACTATCGCTGCTAAATCTTTTCTTTAATGAGATTCCCAAATTCTCTAGCCGCTCCTCAATCCGAAGGAGTGATCCAATCAGGGCGCCAATAAGTAATGAAAATATCACAACCAATATAACCCAGCCGCTGGGCATTGCACTTTGTAGATCCTTATCCCAATAGGCAGATAAGGCATCTGCTGCTGAAATAATTGTGACACAGCCCAAAACATCGGTAATTAGATTACGTAGCTTCTCACTTATCCTGCCACCAATAAAGACACCAAGTGTGCCACCAATAATAATCGCTAATATATTTAAAACAGTACCGATTCCTGGAAACATTAAGAGAACCTTAGAAAGGATGCAATCCCAAATATTAAACAGTAAATCGCAAAGGGATATAAGGTCTTAGTTTTAAACCATCTCACCAAAAAAGTAACACTGATATAGGTGGCGATAAAGGAGACAACTGAACCTACTAAAATTTGACCTAGTAACTCATTGGCATCTGTTGTGAAAAGCTCAGGTAATTTAACAATTGATGCTCCTACAATTACTGGTAAGGAAAGTAGGAATGCAAAATCTGAAGCGACAGAGTGGTTTAGTTTGCGTAGAAGACCAGCACTCATTGTTATACCAAATCTGCTAATACCAGCAAATAGTGCCAAGCTTTGGCCAAAGCCAATTGCTAGGGCGGATTTTGAATTTATATTTTGATCAATCTGGGAGTCAGAGTCACCTGTCTGTACAACAGCTGAGCCTTTTGACATGCGCTCTGCAGCAATTAGTAATAAACCATTTATTGTTAGAAAGGCTGCCGAAAAGGCTGGCTTTCCAAAGATGCTCTGAAAGTAATCGCCAAATATCAAACCCAAGGCGCCAACTGGAATAGTGGCAATTAAAATATAGCTAAGCACTCTAAATTGGGTAGATTGAAAACCTCTACTCTTGATAGCGATAAATGTTCCGCCAATTAAATTAAACCAACGCCTTCGAAATACTAAAAACAATGCAATAGAGCTAGCTAAATGCATTGCAATTGTTATAAGTAAATACGCTTTATTTTCTTCACTTATAAACTCTCTAAAAGATCCACCAATCCAGGCAGGAATCAAGATTGCATGACCTAAACTTGATATTGGAAAGAGCTCAGTTATACCTTGAATAAATCCGATAATAATCGCCTGAGTGTAAGTGAAATCCAAAAGAGACCCATCTATAGAGGTTATATAAGATAGAGTTTAGCAGTGAGTTCAACTGGTGATAGCAGAAACTGGTTGGCTAAAGTTGCAAGTTTTCTCAAACCCTCTCGAACAATTCCAAATACACCATGGCGTGCTGATTCAACCTGGTCATTAGGCGTTGGTAAACACCACATACAACGACTTGTAATCTTGGTATTTGGCCTGACAATATTTGGTATTGGTGAAGCATTTTTGGTTGTAACTGGACTTGGCAACTCACCATGGATTGTCCTCTCGGAGGGCATATCTCTGCACTCTCCATTAAATATTGGTGAGTCAACATTTTTTGTCTCAGTTAGTGTTTTATTACTTTGGATTCCACTGCGGCAACGACCAGGTTTTGGAACCTTGGCAAATATTGTTGTGATTGCAGCATCGGTTGAGCTAGGTTTATTTTTAATACCTGAGGTTGATAACTTGCCTCTAAAGTATTTTTATGTGCTCTTTGGCATTGCATTAGTTGGAGTTGGCTCTGCTTTATATATAACCTGCGGCCTTGGCGCTGGTCCCCGTGATGGCTTGATGACTGGCTTGCACTATAAAACTGGGGTCCGAGTAGGCAGGGTTCGACTAATGATTGAGGTAGCTGCGCTAAGCGTGGGCGCTACTTTGGGAGGCTCAGTTGGGATCGGAACAGCGCTATTTGCGCTACTTATTGGTCAATCGGTAGCGATTTCTCTTGGTGTCGTAGATCGCCTTACCACGAAGTAGCCAATAGATTTAGAGCATCCCCCTCGGCTTGTTAGACCGAATCTGACAACATGTCGAAAACACCATGTTAAAAAAACAGAAGGGTACATTCCATGCTTGATAGCTTCTTTAAAATCAGTCAGCGTGGCTCAACCGTAGCTCGTGAAGTTCGTGGCGGAGTCGTCACATTTTTCACAATGGCCTACATAGTTGCGCTCAATCCACTCATCATCGGTCTAGCAAAAGATGCTGATGGAAAATACATTGGCGGAGGCGACGCACCTAATCTTGCATTAGTTGCTGCTGCTACCGCACTTATTGCCGGCGTTATGACCATCCTTATGGGCGTAGTCGCTAACTTTCCATTAGCCATTGCAACCGGATTAGGTTTAAACACATTCGTTGCTGTTGGTATCGCCTCAAAAATGACCTGGGCAGATGCCATGGGATTAGTAGTCCTAGAAGGCTTAATTATTCTTGTATTGGTACTGACTGGATTCCGTACTGCGGTATTTAGAGCTGTGCCAACTCAATTAAAGATCGCTATCTCTGTTGGTATTGGTCTATTCATTGCACTTATCGGACTTGTCGATGCAGGATTCGTACGTAGAACCGGAGCAGGACCAGTACCAGTAACACTTGGCGACAACGGTAATCTTGTTGGTTGGCCAGTGGTGGTATTTGCGTTTGGCCTTTTCCTAACTATCGCACTTACTGTTAAGAAAGTTAAGGCAGCGATTTTGATTGGAATTGTTGCAGCAACTGCTTTAGCAATTGCAGTTGAATCTGCCTTCAAAATTGGTCCATTATTTAATGGTGCTACCGGTGCAGTAAATCCAAAGGGCTGGAACTTGAATGTTCCTGCAATGCCAGAAGCAATTGCTGCTACACCAAAGTTTGACATCATTGGTGACTTCAATCTTCTTGGTGGATTTGACCGCATCTCACTTGTTGCAGCTGTTCTTCTAGTTTTCACTTTATTACTAGCAGACTTCTTTGACACAATGGGAACTATGACAGCCATCGGAAACCAAGCAGGATTAGTTGATAGAAATGGCAATGTAGAGGGCGCTGAGCGCATTCTTCTTGTTGACTCTATCGCTGCTGCTGCAGGTGGTGCCGGTTCTGTTTCATCAAATACCTCATACATTGAATCTGCATCAGGTGTTGGTGAAGGTGCTCGTACCGGACTTGCTTCAGTAGTTACTGGAGTTCTATTCCTACTAACAACTTTCCTTGCTCCATTAGTAGCGATCATTCCTTACGAAGCTGCTACACCAGCTCTGGTAATTGTTGGTTTCTTGATGATGACACAAATCAAAGGTATTGATTGGGATGATCTTGGAATTGCTATTCCTGCATTCTTAACAATTATCTTGATGCCATTTACTTACAATATTTCAGTTGGTATCGGCGCAGGATTTGTTTCATATGTAGTAATTCGCCTATTCCAGGGACGTGCTAAAGAAGTTAGTCCATTGCTTTGGGCAGTTGCTGGTCTATTCATGGTTTATTTCTTGCAATCTCCAATTAATATCTGGACTGCATAAACTAAATCTCAATAAAGGGGTGAACCGAAAGGTTCACCCCTTTACCATTTTATGGGTGTTAAACCTTTTTCAGCCAGTCTTTTATTTACTTTACTAAATGGTTTACTTTCATAAAAACCTCTATAAACAGAGAGCGGACTTGGGTGAGGTGCGGTGAATAGATCCTCCGGCGCAAAATGCTCTGACATAAGTTGTGCTTCTCGTCCCCATAACACAGCCAACGCGCCACGTTTAGCAATATCTTTAATGATCTTTTCAGTTATCTCCTGCCAGCCAACCTTTGAATGAGATCCGCTTTCATTGGGCAATACCGTTAAAGACATATTCAACAATAAAACTCCTTGATCTGACCAATCAGATAAATCACCGTTGCTTCTGACTATTCCTAGATCTGATTTCAATTCTTTAAAAATATTCTTTAAAGATGCTGGTAGAGGCTCTACATCTAACGGTACTGAAAAAGCTAAGCCCATTGCATGCTGAGAATTTGGATAAGGGTCCTGACCTAGAATTACTACCCTAACCTCATCGGGAGTGCACTCTAAAGATTTAAAAATCAACTCAGAACTGGGAAGAAAATCTGTTCCTATGTTCTTAGCAACTTGCTCCAAGCTTTTTAAATCAACAATGTCCTGCCAGGCAGGAGGAATTAAAGAAGCTAAATCAGTTGGCACGAGCAAAATAACGGCCGCTTACTGAATCAACAGTTATCGGCAATCCATAGGCGTGACTAAGGTATTCGTTGTTAATAACCTGATCAATAACACCTTGAGCAATAACTGCGCCATCCTTTAGCAATAGGGCATGGGTTGTGCCTGACGGAATCTCTTCAATATGGTGAGTAACAATTACTGTCGCTGGTGCTAACGGATCGCGAGCAAAAGTTTCAATTCGCTTAAGAAGGTCCTCTCGACCCCCTAAATCAAGTGATGAGGCTGGTTCATCTAATAGCAACAGCTCAGGATCGGCCATTAACGCTCGAGCGATTTGAACTCGCTTCTTTTCACCATCACTTAGTGATCCAAAGTTTCGAGATCCAAGTTCACGGACTCCTAAAGCTGTTAGAAGTGCCATTGCTCGCGATTCATCCCAGAGATCATATTTTTCCTGCCAACGGCCCAACATTGCATAAGCTGCAGTTAGTACAACATCCATCACCATCTCTTCGTTCGGAATTTGCTCAACCAAAGCAGATGAGGTTAATCCGATTCTGGTGCGTAGTTCAAAAACATCTACCTTGCCAAGTGTTTGTTCCAAAATCTTTATCTCACCAGATGTCGGGTGTATTAAAGATGAACATACTTGCAGCAAAGTTGTCTTCCCAGCGCCGTTTGGACCAAGGACTACCCAGCGTTGTCCTTCTTCCACGCGCCAATCCAATGGACCAAGGATTACCCGTTCACCGCGGCGCACACTCACATTTGATAACTCCAATATTGCGCCCATAGGAGTGAAAGATACCTCGCCTGAAGGTCGAATATGGTTAATCTGAGCCAATGCCGATTGAAAATAAATCCAGCTTTACGGGGTTGATACTCGTATCAGGCGAAGATCGCCCTGGCATCACTGAAAGCTTAATGAAAACCTTATCTGCATTCTCTGTAAACATCATAGATATTGAACAGCTAGTTATTAGAGATCGCTTACTGTTAACTGTACTGCTTTCACTTGACGAAGCCCATGCAGAAGCAATCACAGAAGATTTAAACGCATTACAGGAGCAAATTGGGTTAGATATTGCAATTGATTTTACCCAGCAAGATTCAACCAAAATGTCTGGCGAAACATTGCGAGTAGTCATTGTCGGTAATGCCATAAAACCGTCTGGACTAGCAGCGGTAGCTGCTCAAATTGCCAAACTAGGTGGCAATATTTCTGCCATAAAACGAACAGCAATGGACCCGTTAATTTCAATTGAATTAGAACTTACTATTCCAAACAATTCAATTAAAGAGGTCCAAGGTGCTCTTGCCTCGGTTGCAATTGAAAACAAAATAGATCTAGCTGTAGAGCCAGGTGGCCTGCAACGTAAATCAAAACGAATTGTGATGTTGGATATGGACTCGACTTTGATCGAACAAGAAGTGATTAATCTACTCGGCGAGGCAGCTGGGCAATCAAAAGCGGTAGAGGCGATAACCGCTAAAGCCATGGCAGGTGACCTAGATTTTAAAGCAGCTTTGATCGAACGTGTAGCCCTTTTAAAAGGGCTAGATCAAAATATGTTAAGCAAAATTAGAGAGCAAATAACTTTAACTAAAGGAGCCAAAACTTTAATAGATGAACTTCACCAACAAGGTCATAAGGTTGGAGTTGTATCTGGTGGATTTATTGAAGTAATTGAACCAATTTTAAAAATATTAAATGTTGATTTTTATCGGGCCAATAAACTTAAAGTTAATAACGGAGAATTAACTGGGGAGATTGATGGTCCATTAATAGATAGCCACGCTAAAAGAATCGCGCTAGAAGAGTTTGCAAATCAAGAGAATGTTTCATTAGAGCAAACGGTTGCAATCGGTGATGGTGCAAACGATTTGGAAATGATAAAGGCAGCAGGATTAGGGATTGCCTTTAACGCTAAGCCAAAAGTTGCTGCGGCGGCCGACACTACGATCAGCAACCAAGATCTTTCAACGGTTTTACTATTAATGGGTATATCTATTTAAAACGGATAATTCTTTTGTGCAAGGCTTCTTAGGTTCGAAACCATGGCAGCCGGATTATCTGACTTGTACACAGCGCTTCCAGCTACAAAGCAGTTTGCTCCTGCATTGGCAGCCTCTGCGATTGTTTCTAAAGATACTCCCCCGTCAATTTGCAATGTTGGTTTATTCTTTGAAAGTTTTTCAATGAAAGTTCTAGCCTGCGCAACTTTAGGCATCTGTTCGTGCATGAATGATTGTCCACCAAACCCAGGCTCTACAGTCATAATCAACAACATATCAATCTCTTCAATCCATTTTTCTATATCAGCAAATTTCGTCGCTGGCTTGATAGCTAATCCAACTTTCGCTCCATTAGACCGAATATCCTTTATTGTATTATCAACATCATTCACCGCTTCAAAATGAAAAGTTACAGAAGTACAACCATTTTCGGCATACAAAGGAGCAATCTCATCAGGGTTATTTATCATCAGATGAGCATCCACAGGTAATTTAGAAAAATTGATTATTTGAAAAGCTCTTTCTAAATTAAAAGTAAAATTCGGGACAAAGATGTTGTCCATAATGTCTAAATGCAATAGATCAGATGTTGAGGCGACTCTTGATATCTCGTTCTCTAAATCATCTAAATTAGCATTCAAAATACTTGGGTTGATATAGATCTGAGACTCCATCAGAGTATTTAACCTACTTTCTTCAATAAAACCATAAACATGGCATCAGATTGATGCAGGTGTGTCCATAATTGAACGCTGCCATCACTTTGAACTCCTTCTTCATGAGAACCTGCAATTTCATTGATCGGCAGGATCTTCATGTCCTTATGTTCTGAAAGAAAATCTAATAGCTGCCCTTTGGTTTCTGCTAGATGAGGAGAGCAGGTTACATACGCCATAATTCCTCCGGCATTTAAAAGAGCATAGGAACTTGCCAACAAATTACGTTGCAGAATAACTAGTTCTTTCAAATCCTTTAGGTTCTTACGCCATCTGGCTTCAGGTCTTCTTCGAAGCGCTCCTAATCCCGTACAAGGAGCATCGATCAATATCCGATCATATTTATCTGGAAAATTAAGAGCATCGGTTCCATCGAAAGAAACCACTTGAAAATTATTAACGACTCTTTTAACTAAATCAGCGCGGTGAGGTATAGGTTCATTTGCTAGAAATTTAGCGCTGCTATCGATTTCTAGTAATGCATTGAACATATACGCCGCTTTACCCCCAGGGCCTGCACACATGTCTAGCCATGAAAGTCCTGGTTCAAATGTTGCAAGTAAGTTTTCTACAACTAATTGCGACCCACGATCTTGTACACCAGCTCTACGTTCAATGATCGGCTCGAAACTCATTGGTATAACACTTAAGTTCACACCGTTCTTGTAACCAGCGATAGGGCTTGCGCCTAGATCAATTAGTTCTTGAGGTGTTGATTTACCAGGCCAAGCGACAACATCTGGCAAAGTAGGTTGATTATTAGCATCTAAAAATTTCTCGACATCCGTCCAATCTTTTAGTTGATCATAAAATGATGAAATGATCCATTCTGGATGACTATATTGAATTGATAACCTTTGTAAAACTGGTAGTGCTTCTAACTCCGGAAGTGAATTGTCAGCAGTAGCTACTTTCCTAAGAACTGCATTTACATAGGAAGCCTTGGATTCACCCGCAACCAATTTAGCAACTTCTACTGTCTCTGAAACTGCAGCATGCTCTGGCACCCGCATTTTGGTTATCTGATGTATACCTAGGCGCAGGAGATTCACAATTTTCTTATCAATCTCTTCATATGCACGATCAACATATTTCGAGGCGATGTAATCATGTCTGCCTTGCATTCTTAAAGCCCCATAGGCTAATTCAGTTGTAAAAGCTTTATCGGCTAAATTCATTTTCGATTTTGCTAACAATTCTGGCAATCTTATGTTCGCGAATGCACCCTCTTCATTAACTTGCCAGAGTAATTCATATGCGAGCAACCGAGATGGTTTTGGATTTGGTTTACCCAAAATGTAGTCCAGTTTTGGAGGTAAGTCCCCTAGTAAATTCAGCACTAGTCATAGAGTTCCTACCAGCAGGTGTTACCTTCTGAACTTCAATAATCCCATCCAACGCTCCAACATACATTTTTTCATCATCTATATTAATTTCACCTGGCTTGAGTTTCAGCAATACCTTAGATTTTCTCAGACTATCAATTCTAATTCGAACATCATTTAATACTGACCAAATACCCGGATTTGATCCCAACGCTCTATAAAGATTGTAGATTGAATCTGATGATCTTTCCCAATGAATTTCACCATCTTTTTTATAGAACTTAGGTGCATGGCTAACTGTTTCATTTGATTGAGGTCGAGGTTGTTTAAGATCCTGAATCAATTTAAGTACTGGCAAGGTCATATCCGCTCCCTCGCTACTCAACCGATCTAGAACTTCAGCGGTGGTTTCATCCTCATTAATTGGAAAGTCTCTAGCTAGATAAATAGGACCTGTATCCATTCCTTGCTCCAATTTAAAGATTGAAATACCTACAGATCCTTCACCATTTAAAATAGAATGTTGTACTGGCGCTGCGCCTCTCCACCTGGGTAACATTGAAAAATGAATATTTATCCAACCATGCTTTGGAATATTAAGGGCATTTTCCTTAACTAACTGTCCGAAAGCGATCGTGATAACTAGTTCAGTTGATGATTGAGTTAGAGCCGAATCTATCTCTTCGTCATTTCCAGATTTATAAACAATGAGATTTTTGTTTTGTGCCCAAGTCGCCAGTTCATTGGATTCAATCTTTTGACCCCGACCAGTAGGTTTATCTTGATTAGTTAGTAACCCACAAATTTCATATTCTGATGAATCTGACAAAACATTGAACAGTGGAATCGCTAAAGTTGATGATGAAGCTATCAAAACCTTCAATGTTAGAGACCTAAACCAAAAGTTGAGTGTGGAGAAACTTTGATAGATGGATTCAACCCATTTTCAGAGGCAATTCCAAACCATTCAGACTCTCTTATCTCCTTCATTGCAAGTTTGCGTTGTTCAGACTCCATACGATCAATAAACAAAACTCCATTCAAATGATCTGTTTCATGTTGTAAACATCGAGCCAATAATTCAGTACCTTCAACGACTATGGGTTCACCATGCATATTAAATCCCTTTGCTACTGCGCGAAATGCTCTAGGTGTTTCATAAACCAGATTTGGGAAAGATAAGCAACCTTCTTCTCCATCTTGCATTTCTTCACTTAAATCAAGTGATGGGTTAATCAAATGTCCTATCTCATCATCTATATCCCAAACAAAAACTCTTAATGGAACGCCAATTTGTGGAGCAGCCAAACCAGCACCCGGTGCTGCCTTCATTGTTTCAGTTAAATCAGCAACTAACTGGCGCAATTCCTTATCAAAATCAATTACAGGTGTAGCCGGAGTAACTAATACTGGATCTCCGAATAAACGAATTGGTTGAATTGCCATGTATTAATGATACTTTAATTGATAGTTCTTATAGGTCATATGGATCAACGCGAATTTTGAAGATCTGTCGACCCTTTACTCCTTGAATCTTCAATACATCATCTAGCAAATCCACTAAATTCCCACCCTCCTCTAATCGCACACGAATTATTAATTTTGATTGACTCTGGTCAAACTTAACTGGTCCTGTTATCTCATAATCTTTATTGGATCTTAGATTTTCAGCGAATTTGGAAACTTCAGGAGAAGCCCCGATTACTACCGCTACACGATAGAAGGGAGGTAGCTTTGCTTTTTCTCTATTTATTAATTCCAGTGAAGAACCAGAATTAGAATCGGCCTTAAGCATTGACTGAACGACAGGGTGATGATTTTGTAACGTCACATACACTTCACTATTTGGTAACACTTTACAAAGTGATGAGAACCATTGGAATCGTGCAAACTCCTCAGCTCTCAATGAAGGTCGATTAAACATTCTTTCGCCATCTAAGAGTATGAGGCTGGAAAATCTGCCAATTGGTTCTGATCCTGCGGTTGCTAGAACCACATGCTTACCACTTGGCAGTTCAGTAATTTGCTTACTGCCGGATGATATTAAAATTGATGCTTTAGGGACTGCACGTCCAATCTCTTCAGCGTTTCGATCAATCCCCTTAGAAATAACGTAAGGCTTAGATTCTCCACAATACTGACAGTGCCAATCTCTCTGTTGCGCATTACATAAATAGCAAACTGGAATTGAATTAGCACCCTGTATCTGTAACTTACCCCCACAATTACAATTTGCAGTATTTCGACATCTTGCACAGAGAAAAAGGTTCGCATATCCCTTCTCGGCAACAGTCACCAAAACATTTCCTTGGGCGATACCTTTTTTTAATGAGGAGACGAAAGATCGACCATTTTCGGAAGTCACAATTTGTATACCATTTTTACTCCGGTAATTCTTCTTTTCCAACCAGCCTATTTCTATTAACCTAGAAATTTCCAGTGAATGCGATGCGGAAATAAATATCAAAGAAGTATCTTTACTTCTAAGTAACGAAACATCGCGTGTGTTCCAGCCAGGAGAATGCTGCTCATAATGAGACTGGTCCAAATCCGATAAAACTACAACAGTAGAATTCTCTTCTAGTGCGGTAAATACCCCGCTTCTAGTTGAGAGAATTAGAGAAGGTTTAGTAAACCTTGCAGTTAGAAAATTTCTGTAACGTTCACTCTTTCCTAAATGTGTTCCCATTTCAAGATAAGATTTCCCAAAGAAAACACTTAGATCTTTTCTCAAAATCAATAGATCTTTTTCATCTGGAACGATAACTAGAACTTGGCCAGTTTGAGCTCGTAGCTTTACTATTTCATTAACAAAATCATTGGATGAAATCCCAACTGGAAGATTTACAGCCCACTTTAATCTTTGCTTACCAACTAGCATCCCATAATCAGATCTACCTATTAGATCCCGAAGTTGTGGGCTTTCATAATCATTAGCATTTGCCTGGAATTTAGTATCCTCAATTACTTTTTCTTCCTTTGCGATCCGAGCAGGAAGTGCTGATCTGAGAAGATTCCAAAATGATCCACCGAAACGGTTTCGAACTAATTCCAAATGCTCCATTACCTGCTTTGATATCAACCCGCTAGGTGAGGAAATATCAGTAATCATTTTCAGGTTCTTAATTTGATCGGATTCATTTTTACGGCCAACTACCAATCCGTCAACTTGGGTATTACCGAATGGAACCACAACCTTTGTTCCATATACAGCTGAATTTTCTAAATGTAATGGAACCAAATAATCATAGATACCTTCAAGATGCGAGACTGGTGTGTCAACTAATACTGCTGCAACCGGTAATTGATCAGCTACTGCTGAGTTTGATTTAAGTTTCTGTGCAGTTTGCTGGCGTTTTAATTTAAGTGGAGCAGCCACTGTTTACTTAACTAAAGCCTTTAGTGCCGCAGCTCGGTCAGTTTTCTCCCAAGTAAAATCTGGTAATTCTCGACCAAAATGTCCGTATGCTGCTGTTTTGCCGTAGATAGGGCGCAACAGATTCAAATCTCGAATTATTGCAGCAGGCCTCAAATCAAAAACCTCTTTAACTGCGTCGCTAATTTTGGCTAGATCAAATTTCTCAGTTCCGAAAGTTTCAACAAAGAGTCCCACTGGTTGAGCTTTACCAATTGCATATGCAACCTGCACTTCACATCTATCTGCAAGTCCGGCTGCAACTACATTCTTTGCTACCCAACGCATTGCATAGGCAGCTGATCGATCAACCTTCGACGGATCTTTACCTGAAAAAGCTCCACCACCGTGTCGGGCCATACCGCCATAGGTATCTACAATAATTTTGCGCCCAGTTAATCCTGCATCACCCATTGGCCCGCCAATTACGAATCTACCGGTTGGGTTGATCAGTAATCGAACCGAAGAGGTATCGATCGCTAGATCCTTAACAATTGGGTCAATGACATACTTCTTAATTTCTGGTGCAAGTTTCTTTTCAAGATCTATATCAGGAGCATGTTGAGAAGAAATCACTACCGTATTTAAAGCAATTGGTTTATCGCCTTGATACTCGATTGTTACTTGAGTTTTACCATCAGGTCGTAAATAGGAAAGTGTTCCATCTTTTCTTACCTTGGTGAGTTGTTGAGCTAGTTTATGAGCAAGAGAAATCGGAAGCGGCATTAATTCTGGAGTGTCATTTGAAGCATAACCAAACATTAATCCTTGATCACCAGCTCCTTGTAAATCAAGGGGATCAGAGGATGATGAAACACGACTTTCGAAAGCATCGTTAACGCCCTGGGCAATATCTTGCGACTGTTGTCCTATGGATATCGAAACGCCGCAGGAGTTTCCGTCAAAACCTTTATCAGATGAGTCATAACCGATCTCCAACACGGTATCTCTAACAATATTCATCACATCTGCATATCCGTTTGTTGTTACTTCACCAGCAACATGTACCTGTCCGGTGGTAATTAAAGTTTCAACGGCTACACGACTCTTTGAATCTTGAGAGAGTAAAGAATCCAAGATTGCGTCAGAGATCTGATCTGCAATCTTGTCTGGGTGACCCTCAGTAACAGACTCAGAGGTGAAAAGGCGATTTTTCATGGGCTTAACCTAACTTACTTACTAATTGATCCAGCAATATATCCGAGAGCGTGTCTTTACTTATTTGTGGAACTTTAATCACATTATGGTTTTTATCAATGATTAAACCTTGAGTATTTTCACTTCCAAACACCGCACCATCTGAGACATTATTAACATAAATCAAATCTAATGACTTGCTAGCAAGCTTTTCTTCGCCCCGTTTTTGCAACTCTGACAGCCCAGCAATAGTCTCAGCAGCAAAACCAACAATGACCTGACCTGGTTTTTTCTTTTCTGATAAATTCTTCAAAATGTCTGGATTCTTAGAGAAAGAAACTACATCCAAATTTTCCTTCTTAATTTTCTGGTCAGAATAATTAGCGACTTTCGCATCAGCCACAGCCGCGCTCATGATTAGTGCATCACATTCGCTAAATTCATACTCAAGTACTGCAGCCATTTGATCCGCAGTTTCAACGCTTGTAATTGTTACTCCTTCAATTACTGGTAAATCAGTATTGGCTGCAATCAAATGTACTTGTGCTCCCCGACTAGCAGCCGCTGCTGCAAGAGCGAAACCTTGACGGCCAGAAGAGCGATTACCAATAAATCTAATTGGATCAATCGGTTCGCGGGTACCGCCGGCGGTAATAAGAAGCTTTTTACCAGCTAAGTCTGCCGTAATGTGAGCAGTTAAATTGATGATCTCGATAATCTTGTTAACTTCTGGGTAGCGACCAATTCCTACATCAGATCCAGTCATGCGACCTTCATCAGGTGCAACAACCACAAAACCTCGCTCTTGAAGTGTTTTTACATTTGCCACTGTTGCAGGGTTTAACCACATCTCAGTGTGCATTGCAGGTACTAGAATTTTAGGTGCGGTTGAAGCTAAAACAATATTAGTAAGAAGATCATCAGCACGCCCGGAAGCCAACTTAGCTAGAAGATCTGCGGTGGTAGGGGCGATAACAATTAAATCGTTCTCCTTAGCCATCGATATATGGGGAACCTTTTCGACCTCACTCCATAGGTCAGTTAATACTTTTCTACCCGATAATGCTTCCCAAGTGGATTTACCAACAAAATTTAAACTTGCAGAGGTAGGAACAACATCAATTATGAAACCTTGTTCTTGTAATCGGCGCAGAAGATCACAGGATTTATATGCAGAGATTCCACCTGAAACACCAAGTAGAAGTTTTCGACCACGGGGAAACATGGTTAGTAATTAGCTCGCTGGAGTTGTTTGCTTTGGTTCTAGATTTTCAATGGTAAGAAGGCCTTCATTGATTTCGCGAAGTGCGATAGAAAGAGGCTTCTCATGAACATAAGTTTCAACCAGTGGTCCTACGTACTCTAATAAACCTTCACCCAATTGAGAGTAATAAGCATTAATTTGGCGTGCACGCTTAGCCGCATAAAGAACCAAACTGTACTTTGAACCAGCTTTGTCCAATAAAGCATCGATTGGTGGATTAGTAATTCCATCTAGTGCTTGATTGCTCATTTGTGTCCTTTTGTTGATTTGCTGGTTTATCGAAGGGACAAAGATACCAGTTCAGCCACCGACTGTTCTACTTGATGATTAATCACAACATGATCGAACTCAGCGGCAGCAGAGAGCTCCTCCTTGGCCCTTTCAAGACGAGCCTGAGTTGAATGCTCGGATTCAGTACCTCGATTAATCAAACGGGTCGTTAGCTCCTCCCATGAAGGGGGCTCGATAAATATTAATACCGCTTCTTTAGAATTTTTCCGAACTTGTCTGGCACCATTTAATTCAATCTCAAGAATCACATTTTTGCCCAATGCTAAAGCTTCTTCTACCGATTTTCGAGGAGTTCCATATTTTGCACCTGCAAAATCTGCCCATTCAAGAAATTCATTGTTATCTACCATTTTTACAAAATCTTCATCATTTACAAAATGGTAATCAACTGCATTGGTTTCACCAGTTCGCATTTTTCGAGTTGTTACCGATATTGAAATCCAAAAACGATCATCGGTACGAAGTTGATTTGTAATCGTGCTCTTACCCACACCACTTGGTCCAGAAACCACCAAAAGTTTGCCAGGCTTACGGGAGTTTTTCATCAAAAGAAACTCCTGTCTTAACTGTTCAAGTTGTCGCTTGCCTACCCCACCAATTCTACGTGTAGGTGATATGCCAGTTCTACCAATGATCAACTCAGCCCTAGTTTTACCGATTCCTGGAACTGCAGTTAACAAATCAATCATTTTCATTCGCTTAACAGACTTACGTTCATCACCAAATAAATCAAAGAAGAAAATCTCACCGTTTGTAATCATTTCTTTCACTTTCGCTCGCTCTTGCCGAGCCTTTACTGCATTTTCGCCAGCTTTTCTTCTCGATCTCCCACTTAATCTTGGCGGCAGCATTATTACCCCAAACTATTGGCTATTAGTTCGATCTTCTTACGCATTTTAAGATCTGACCCATCCCATTGACTAGTGATTGATCTACCGATAACGACAAAATCAGCGCCTGCTGTGATCGCATCTGGCGCCGACATCACACGGCTCTGATCCCCCAAATCATCACCCTCAGCACGCACACCCGGAGTAATTAACACTGCTTCTTTAAATTTACTTCTCAAATTAGAAACTTCAAATGGTGAACAAACTAAAGATGTTGCCCCAGCTTTAATCGCAGTACTTGCCATAAGATCCGTAATATCTGCGATCGAGGACTTATATCCCATTCTTGAAAAATCATCTTCAGAAAAGGATGTTAGAACTGTAACTGCTGTGATTGATCCATTGGGTAAAGCTTTAGTTGCAACTTCAATCATTTTTGCACCGCCAGAGGCATGAACCGTTAGGAATTTTGGTGATAACTTTGCCACCGATTCCACAGCGCCTTTTACAGTATTAGGTATGTCGTAGAGCTTAAGATCTAAGAAAAGTTTAAAATCTGAAACTTCACGCAGCTGCATGATCCCTTCGCTGCCATGTAGCAAGTAAAACTCCAAGCCAATCTTAAAATGATCAATTTGATCAGATGATGCTTTAATCCACTCACCCGCTTGATTTAGATCTTTAGTATCTAAGGCAAGAATTATGGGAAGAGTCATCACACTCCCCTATGCGCAAAACCAATTGCATCTCTAAAATCACTAAACCCTTTTTGAGTTAGAAGTTCTGATAATTCATTTCGTATTTGTAAAGCAGCCATAGGATTACCAAAACTAGCTGTACCTACAGAAACTGCGCTGGCTCCGGCCAAAACTAATTCCAAAGCATCTCTTCCACTCGCCACACCACCCATACCAACAATCGGTGTGTTAGGAAATGCTTGATGCACTTGATATATCGCCCTTACTGCAACCGGTCTAATCGCTGGACCAGATAATCCGCCGGTCTTACCAGCTAATTTTGGTTTCATAGTATTTGTATCAATCACCATTCCAAGCAATGTATTGATTAAAGCCAAGCCATCTACGCCGGCATTTATTACAGCAGATGCAATCTCGACAATATCTGTAACATCTGGCGATAATTTTGCAACAATTGGTAATTCACCACCGATGTTTCGTCGCACAGCTTCAATTACCGCGGTTGCAGTATCGGTGTGGCAGGCAAATACCTGCCCACGATTTTCAACATTGGGGCAGGAGATGTTTACTTCTACCGCACTTATGCCAGGCACAGCTCTTAATCTTCTTGCCAAAACTCCGTACTCATCAACAGTTTCACCTGCGATTGAAACAATTATCTTTACTTGGTTTGCAACTAACCACGGAATATCAGTTTCAAGAAATGCATCTATACCAGGGCCTTGTAAGCCAATTGAATTAAGCATTCCACTTGGTGTTTCAGCCATCCTGGGAGTTGGCCTACCAGTTCTTGGTTTGGTCATAATTGATTTTGTGACTATCGCTCCAATTTCAGTTAAAGAAAAGAACTGAGAAAGCTCTTGACCAGAACTGGCACAACCACTCGCAGTAAAGATTGGATTTGAAAACCTTTTACTACCAATTTTGGTTGAGAAATCTAATGCGTCCATATTTACAACGCATCCATTACTGTTTTTCGATCCCAAATAATTTGCGCACCATCCATGACCGGTCCATCAATGCAGGTTCGTACCATCTTGATCCCGCCTTCATTCTTAACTGGTACGACGCAGGTCATGCAAACACCAATTCCACATGCCATAGCCTCTTCAACCGCACATTGGTGAGCGATATCAAAATCGTCTGCAATCTTTGCAATAGCGGCGAGCATTCCCATAGGTCCGCATGAGTAAATAACATCTGTCGAATACTCTCTAATTAATCTAGGAATCGCCTCACTTATCTGACCATGAATTCCTGTGCTGCCATCATCAGTTGTTAGCGTTAGTGATGAAACGCTACGTTTACCCTCAAGTGGTGCGTATATTTTATTTGCAGTACTCGCACCTAAAACCATATCCACGCGACATCCACGATTTTTTAATACTTCAGCTAAAGCAAATAGTGGCGCTGAACCATAACCACCACCAATTAACATTGTATTGGCATTAGTTGTCGGGATTCCAAAAGCAGTTCCAAGCGGTCCCACCATGTCAACAAAAGCTCCAACATTTTGACTACACAACCATTTACTACCTTGGCCATGTGGGGCGACAACTAATTCAATACTGCCTCCCATAGGACCTTTATCACTGGCACGATAAATGGCAAAAGCTCTTCTTAAAATTAATGAGGATTGCTCACCACCAACTGAAATAGCAACAAAGTTACCGGGCTTACTATGAGCAGCCATATCCCCCACTGCAAAAACCATATGATGATAAGGGCCAACTTTTTTGTTGCTTAAAACCTCTGCTTGAATCTGTTTGGCGTTACGATTAATTTTTTGTGGCGTTATCATTTCATCCACTCCTGCAAAGACTTAATTCCAAATTCATCTTTTTGCAGCGCACTTATCCCAGCAACAGCTGCTTTGAAACCTGGAATTGTGGTTATGCATGCAACAGATCGTGAAATAGCTGCAGTTCGAATTAAGAACCCATCCTGGCGAGATCCTCGTCCAAGTGGGGTATTGATAACCAACTGGACTAATCCTTTTGTGATCAAATCATTGGCAGATAACTGATCTGTTTGGGGATCAGAGTTTTTTCTAACCTTTTCAGATGGAATACCTTTTTCAGTTAAATATGTATGAGTACCTGCTGTGCTATAAATCTTAAAACCTAGTTCATGTAAACCTCTTGCAGAACGCCAACCAGAGTCTTTATCTCGCTGCGAAAGTGAAATGAACACAGCACCTGAAATCGGCAGTGGTCCAAATGCAGCAGTTTGGCTCTTTGCAAAAGCTAAACCAAAATTATTGGCTATTCCCATCACCTCACCAGTTGATTTCATCTCCGGGCCTAGAACAGTATCAACTCCCGTGCCATCTATTCTGCGGAATCGATTAAATGGTAAAACTGCCTCTTTTACCGAAACACCATTAGCTTTTCCATCACCACTTTTTGGCAGGATTTTATCCACGCGTAGTTGCTCAATACTTACCCCGGTGGCAATTAGCGCAGCAGCTTTAGCTAATTGAATACCAGTTGCTTTAGCAACAAATGGCACCGTTCTTGACGCTCTAGGATTTGCCTCTAATACAAACAGTTTTTGAGGATTACCACTTACTGCAAATTGAATATTTATCAATCCCCTCACACCTACATCTTTAGCAATTTTTTCCGTTGCATTTCGAATCTCTTCAAGCATATTTTTATCAAGTGATGTACTGGGTAAAACGCAAGCAGAGTCGCCTGAATGAACACCAGCCTCTTCAATATGTTCCATTACTCCAGCTAAATATAAACCTGAACCATCATAGAGAGCATCTACATCTATTTCGATTGCATCATCTAAGAACTTGTCAATTAATACCGGATGATTTGGTGTAATTGCGGTTGCTTTTTCAATGAAGCCTTTCAAAGATTCCTCATCATAAACAATCTCCATGCCTCTTCCGCCTAGAACATAAGATGGTCTGACAAGTACCGGGTATCCAATTCTTGTGGCGATCTCAGCTGATTCTTGATAGGAATTAGCCATACCAAAGTTGGGCGCACTCAATTTGTTCTTGCTTAAAATTTCACCAAAAGCACCACGCTCCTCAGCCAAATCAATTGCATCAGGTGAGGTGCCAAGAATTTTCACTCCCGCATCTAATAAACCACGTGCTAGGCCTAGTGGGGTTTGGCCTCCCAATTGTGCAATAACTCCTAGAACTGGACCTGCTGCACTTTCAGCGGCAATAACTTCTAATACATCTTCTAAAGTTAATGGTTCAAAATACAATCTATCTGATGTGTCGTAATCTGTTGAAACAGTTTCTGGATTGCAATTAATCATGATTGTTTCATAGCCTGCTTTTTGTAAGGCAAAGGATGCGTGGACACAGGAATAATCAAATTCAATTCCCTGCCCTATTCGATTTGGACCACTTCCAAGAATAATTACCGCTGGCTTACTTCTAGTTAAAACTTCACTCTCTTCATCGTATGCCGAATAGTAATACGGTGTAAGGGCCGCAAACTCACCTGCACAAGTATCAACTGTTTTATAAACGGGATGCAGATTCAGATTACTTCTCATCTGGCGAACTTCAGATTCCTTAGTTTTTCTTAATTGTGCAATCTGAGCATCTGAAAACCCCATCATTTTTGATGTTTTCAATAGTTCTTTAGTTAGTTCTCCAGAATTTGTAATCAACGCAGCCTGATCATTAATTAACCTAATCTGTTCTAAAAACCACGGATCAATTCTTGTAATCTCATGAACTTCATCAACTGATGCACCATTAAATAATGCGGATTGAACCTGTTGTAAACGAAATTCAGTTGGTATTCCAATTTTTCCAAGCAGGTCGGAGAGATTTTCAGTACGCCATGTAAAACTTGCTCCCACTTTTTCTAAAGACCGAAGCGCTTTTTGCAGGGCTTCTGGAAAACTTCGCCCAATTGCCATAGCCTCACCGACACTTTTCATAGTGGTAGTTAGACGAGTATCTGCTTCTGGAAATTTTTCAAAAGCAAATCTAGGCACTTTTACAACAACATAATCTAATGCTGGTTCAAATGATGCTGGAGTTGATTTCGTTATGTCATTTTCGATTTCATCTAATGTATAACCAATTGCTAACTTAGTTGCAATCTTCGCAATCGGAAAACCAGTTGCTTTCGAAGCAAGTGCTGATGATCGAGACACTCGAGGATTCATCTCGATAACAATAATTCGACCATCTTTTGGATTAACAGCAAATTGGATATTGCACCCACCAGTAGCAACCCCAACTTCTCTAATAATCTTTATCGAAAGATCACGCAATTTTTGATACTCAACATCAGTTAAAGTCATAGTAGGAGCTACTGTTATTGAATCTCCCGTATGGACTCCCATAGGGTCCACATTTTCAATACTGCAAACAATGACTACGTTGTCCTTGTTATCTCTCATTACCTCTAACTCGTATTCTTTCCAGCCAATTATTGATTCTTCAAGCAATACTTCAGTTGTTGGACTATGTCGCAAGCCGGCTCCAGCAATTTGCTGTAAATCTGATTCGTTATAAGCAATTCCAGAACCTAACCCACCCATAGTGAATGAAGGGCGCACTACAACTGGATATTTAAGTTCTACTACAGCCGCCAAACAGTCTTGCATCGAATGACAGATCTTTGATTTCGCTGATTGTCCCCCGATACTTTCGACAATCTTCTTAAACACTTCACGGTCTTCACCCCGTTTAATTGCATCCACATCGGCACCAATTAACTTAGTCTCGTATTTAACAAATGAACCGCGCTCATGAAGCGCCATTGCAGCGTTTAAAGCTGTTTGACCACCCAAAGTAGCAAGCACTGCGTCCGGGCGTTCTTTATCCAAAATCATTTCAATAACTTCTGGCGTAATAGGCTCGATGTATGTAGCGTCAGCAAATTCAGGATCGGTCATAATTGTCGCTGGGTTTGAATTTACAAGAACAACTCGAATACCTTCGGCTCTGAGTACACGACATGCCTGTGTACCTGAATAATCAAATTCACATGCCTGGCCAATAACAATTGGTCCAGAACCAATAACAAGGACGGACTTAATCGACGTATCGAGAGGCATTAGAGAGAGCCAGCCTTTCGTGGAAATTTTTCCATGATTGATACAAATTGATCGAAAAGATAAGCTGCATCGTGCGGACCTGCAGCCGCTTCTGGATGGTACTGAACGCTAAATGCTCCACGCTCAAGAAGTTCGAGGCCTTCTACAACATCATCATTGAGACAGAGATGCGTCACGCGGCCCGGTCCGAAAACGGTTGAGAATTGCCCATCCGTTGGAGCTTGAATCGCAAAGCCGTGGTTATGAGATGTAATTTCGACTTTACCGTTTCGCTTATCGATGACAGGCTGATTAATTCCGCGATGACCGAACTGCAATTTATAGGTTTCAAAGCCAAGGGCTCTTCCAAGGATCTGGTGACCAAAGCAAATACCGAAGATCGGAATTTCCTCCGTGAGTAGCTCGCGAACAAGGCTCACAGTTTCGGTCATTGTCGCTGGATCGCCGGGGCCATTCGAGAGAAAGACTCCATCTGGATTAAAAGCCATAATCTCAGACAATGTGGAGTTATAAGGAACTACATGAGTTTCGATTCCTCGCTCAGCCATTGCACGAGGTGTCGCACCCTTAATACCAAGGTCGACAGCGACGACTGTAAATTTCTTCTCGCCCTCAGGCGCTATCGTGTAGCTCTCGGAAGTAGAAACATCTGCACTGAGGAATGATCCGGCCATCTGGCCACTCTTACGAACTTCGATCACCATATCCTCACGAGAGAGTTCAAGATCAGAGAATATTCCAACTCGCATTGCTCCGCGGTCACGCAAGTGACGAGTTAAGGCTCGTGTATCAATTCCAGAAATACCAATGATGTTTTGTTCAACGAGAACATCAACAAGATCTACTTCGCTCCGCCAATTACTGGTAATTGGCGAAGGATTTCTGACTACAAATCCAGCAACCCAAATCTTTGAACTCTCATTGTCGTAAGC
>ENA-OUVC01000538-OUVC01000538.1-marine-metagenome-genome-assembly--contig:-NODE-538-length-24703-cov-2.877528_pt1 | contig 24703 bp, 25 predicted proteins | sample MGYA00248622_ERZ508571 | MGnify/ENA primary metagenome ERZ508571 (study PRJEB26236, sample SAMN06267175) | marine metagenome | isolation source: Columbia River Estuary | place: USA:Columbia River Estuary... | reverse complement strand
CAGCCTGATGCTTTCTTGTTCTTTACGCCAGAGGAAAAGGCTGTGGTGGAGCGGCTATATGGCATCGTGCCGCAAGGTCAGACAATTGGCATTGGGATTGACCAATCACAAGTTCGTGGTGATGGAAACCGAGCGCGGCTTGCTTTTCATTTAGGCGATGACCCATACCTTGTATATGTAGGACGGTTAGACCCGAGCAAAGGTGTTGGCGAACTCTTGCGGTTCTTTGAGGCGTATAAGAAACGAAACCCATCGAACCTGCGGTTGGTTCTTGCAGGCGATGGTGCTTTAGATATCCCAGATCGACCCGACATAGTGGTCACTGGTTTCCTTGATGAGCAAATGAAGAGAGACATCATTGCGGGCAGCACTGCGTTAGTGCAGTCGTCGTACTTTGAGAGTTTCTCTATTGTGTTGTGTGAGGCATGGCTGGAAAACAGGCCGGCTCTTGTGCAGGGCGCAAGTGAAGTGTTGCGTGGACAAGCAATTCGTAGTGGTGGTGCTATTCCGTATAAAGGCTTTGCAGAATTTGAAGGCTCAGTGAATTACCTTCTGGCTAACCCCGAAAAAGCTCAACAGATGGGTGCTGCCGGGTATGAGTATGTAAGGAATACGTACGACTGGGAAGTAGTGCTCGGCCGATTTGAAGAGACTCTTGAATTGGCAAAAGCCAATTACGCCAAGCGTCGACTAAAAACTACGCCGTCGCGATAATTGCGAAATCGCCATTGCCATTTAGTTGGCGGTGCATAGCTAAGAGTGGCTCACGCACATGTGGTGCAAGCTCGGAAAAGTCTGGTTCTGGTGCAAGTGGTGATGAGTACACACCTTCAACCGATGTGTATCCCACTTCAGTTGCAAGAAACTCTAAGAGACCAGGGAACAGCGGGCGTTCGTGTGTGGGGTCTATCCAGAACGTACTGGCGCCAACACTCAGTGTTTCTGAGTTGGGTACTTCTGCGATGAGGACACCACCGGGCACTAGAGCGCGAAGCGCGAGACGCAAGAGGTGAACCATTGTTGGGAATGGAAGATGCTCAAGTACTTGGAACAGCGTGATAGCCCCGAGAGATTTTTCTTCGATATTCGATAAGTACGTGATTGCATCTGCATGCAACACATTCAGACCTTGAGCCGAGCACTCTTGTACTGAAGCAGCATTTGTATCGATGCCAGTAGCTGGAATGTTGCTGTCTTTTAGAATGTTGAGCCATTCGCCGCGACCACAACCGATATCGAGCAATGGAGAGGCTCGAGTAACAACGTTCTGAACATAAGGCACGTATTGATGTTGGCGTGCACGAATGACGATGGGGTCTCCCCGGAAAGCATCTTCGAGGGCTATGTACAAGGCATCGTCGATTGCGGGCGATGAAGTGGGGAGGCCAGGCGCTGGTGCAGCGGTGCTTGGGCCACTTGCACGGGCGGCATCAATCTTTCGTTGCAATAAAGCCACTTCGCGCTGGATTTCATCGCGAATGAATTTGCTCTCGTTCTGCAGTTCCGTACGGGCGATTCCTGCTGCAGCTGCTTGAAATGCTTCACCACGCTCTTTGGTGATGATGTCGACATGCTCGAACAGGTGTTGGGTTACTGCTTCACTGCGTTCTTTAGTAACCACGTCCACGTGATCGAACATCTGCTGATTGCGCTGCATAACCAAGGAGGCGAGACCACTAATAGCCTGCTGGGCTGACGCCAATTCTTTCGTAAGCACCTGTATGTCGCGGCGCATTCCAGCAACACCTAAACCACGCTGCAAAAGCCGAAAGAATGGACGCATCAGTTTCTTCATGACCCAATAAAGCCTAATAGGTGGTCTAGTGCTACGCAGGCAGGCTCCTAGAATGAATATGTGACACACATCGCCGTTATAGGCACTGGATATGTTGGCCTTTCTAGCGCTGTGGGTTTGGCAGAGATAGGCCATGTAGTAGTTGGTGCAGACATCGATACACAGAAGATCTCCACCCTCCAATCTGGGTCTTCACCACTTGATGAATCTGGCATAACAGATGCTCTAGGTCGACTACTACAGGCACAGAAATTGAGCTTTTCAACCGATGTTCTTGCCAGTGTTACTTCGGCAAACGTGGTGTTCTTGTGTCTTCCTACTCCACAAGGTGACGATGGCAGTGCTGATCTTTCGTATATAGAAAATGTTGCTCGCTCCGTGGGGCCGCATCTTTTACCTGACGCAGTTGTTGTCAACAAGTCAACAGTTCCGGTGGGTACAAGTGTGCAGGTGGCGAAGTGGTTAGGCCGAGAAGATGTTTCGGTTGTTTCAAACCCTGAGTTCTTGCGCCAAGGAACCGCGTTACAAGATTTTTTACATCCCAACAGAATTGTGGTGGGTGGCGACAATGAAGCGGCAGTGGAAACTGTCGCATCGCTCTACTCAAACATCGACGCACCAATTTTGCGTATGAATGCAGCTTCGGCCGAAGCCTTGAAATATGCGGCTAACTCGTTTCTTGCCACAAAACTCACCTTTGTGAATGCCATTGCAGATATTTGTGAACTGGTTGGTGCAGACATTTTCGATGTGGTGGGCGGTCTTGGTCTAGACCCCCGTATTGGTGATCAGTTCTTGAACCCCGGACCAGGGTGGGGTGGCAGTTGTTTCCCGAAAGACACGAGAGCATTGGTGAAGATTGCCGAGGAGCAGGGGTATGACTTTGCATTGCTTCGGGGTGTAATTCAAACCAACGACGAACAATACGAACGCATCGCTCTGAAAGTTGTTGACGTATGTGGCGGCTCAGTATCTGGAAAGACAATCGCTGCGTGGGGTTTAACTTTCAAAGCACATACAGATGATTTACGCGATTCGCCATCAATTGCAATTTTGACATTGCTACACAAGATGGGTGCCACGATTCGTGCATACGATGCTTCAGCGCGAGCCGTTGAGCAGTACCCATGGATAGAACGGTGCTCATCTGCACTTGAAGCATGCGAAGGTGCTGATGCACTTGCCGTGCTTACAGAATGGCCTGAGTTTGCCCAGGTAGACCCCACTGCAGTTGCTTCCGCTTTGCGTAGTGCAGCTGTTGTAGATGGTCGCAATGTGTTGAACATTGAAGCGTGGAAGTCGGCTGGTTTTGAATACAGAGGCGTAGGGCGCAACTAGTGCTGGTGAAGCGAATCATTCGCCGCCTACTGCGCATGGTGCGCAAAAGGCCAACGCCACAGCTCATCTCTATTCCGCAAACCGGACGCGCAAGTCATGGCCTAGATGTGTTGGGGTTCTTCACTTCTGAACACGGTGTAGGTGAAGCTGCACGTGTGCTTACTTCCACGTTGAAGTCAGCATCTATCGCAGTCTCAACAATTGATTACACCGACACTGAAAGCCGTCGTGAACATGCGTACACATGTGACAACGCGAGCCAATACAAAGTGCTTTTAACTTCGATTAACTCTGATCAGTTGTCCGCAGCTCATACTCGTATAACTCCAAGTTTCTTTACTGACCGCTATGTGATTGGCCAATGGTTCTGGGAACTGGAAGATGCGCCGGCTTGGTTTGCTCCGGCGTATCCGTTGGTGAATGAACTATGGGCGCCTACGCATTTCATTGAAAACATGTTGCGTGCAAACGTTCCGCCTTCGGTGCATGTTGAGTATGTTCCACTACCTGTCCACACCCCTGTGATTGATGTTTCTTTAACAAGGCAAAGGTTCGGCCTTGATGAGCGCTTCATGTTTCTCTTTGTCTTTGACTTCATGAGTGTGATGAAGAGAAAGAACCCATTGGGGTTGATTGAAGCCTTTACATCAGCGTTTGCAGAAGGAGAAGGCCCGCAATTGGTGATCAAAGGCATCAATGGCGATAAGCGACCTGCAGAACACGCACTTCTTAGCGAGGCAGTAGCGCAACGTAGCGACATCACGTTGATCAATGAATATTTCACCCGCGAAGAAACGTCAACACTCATCAGTATGGCCAACACGTATGTGTCGCTGCATCGTTCGGAAGGTTTAGGTCTTACGATTTCTGAAGCCATGACTCTGGGCGTGCCGGTGATCGCTACTGGTTATTCGGGCAACATGGATTTCATGCGCACGGGGAACTCTCTGTTGGTTCCTGGTACTCGTGTACTGGTGGGTGATGGAGCCGAGGGGTATTCGCCCACTGCTTCGTGGATGGAACCAGACCTCTCTCAAGCTGCGCAATATATGAGGTATGTGTACGAGAATGAGCAAGATGCACGCGAAATGGGCCTGCGTGGCCAACGCGACATCGTTAGTTCCCTCACCACCGAGCGATGTGGGGCAATAATGAAGGACCGCCTTGAAGACATCTGGAGTTCATTACATGGCAAATAGATCACTTATCGCTCCAGTCAAGCGCGTGGCAGCTGCGCACGAATTGCTGTGGAATATGACGTTGCGTGAGCTGCGCACGAAGTATCGCAAAAGCGTGTTGGGGTGGACATGGTCCATGTTGAACCCATTGGCGACTGTGGCCATTTATTCATTTGTGTTCGGCCACTTGTTTGGTGCCGACGCCCCCTTAGGCGTGCACAGTGGCGTGCGCACGTTTGCTTTGTATTTGTTGTGTGCCTTGTTGCCATGGAACTTCTTTATGTTGGTCACCAATACCGGCATGAACTCCATGATTGGAAACGCTGCACTAGTAAAGAAGGTGTCTTTCCCACGTGAAGTATTGGTGTTTGCAAACTCGCTTCATGGCATTGTGCAGTTCAGTATTGAATTGCTCTTGCTCACGGTGGCATTAGTACTTGCTGGTAGCTACTTCTTTGTATGGATACCAGTAGTGCTTCTGCAGATGTTGTTGTTGGCGTTGTTTGCTTCTGGCCTTGCGCTTGCTCTTGCTGCAGGCAATGTGTATTTCCGCGATCTTGGTTACTTGTGGCAAATCTTCAGCCAGGTGTGGTTTTTTGCAACGCCCATCGTGTACATGCCGGCACTCATTGAAGGCAAAGTTCCTAATTGGGTGGAAATGATTATGAAGTTGAACCCGATGGCTGTGTTTGCTCAGGGTTTCCGTCGCAGCATGTACGACAACTCATTCCCAGGCTGGGACAACCTAGGTGCATGTGCACTTGTTGCTGTTGTCTCCATGGTGATTGGCTGGTCTATCTTCACCAAGTTGTCACGACGCTTCGCCGAAGAGTTGTAACTCGTTTGTGATGCCCGCTGCCTAGCGCGGGTCGGGATACTGATTTACTAGGCGACGCAAGTTGGTGTCTATGTATGGTCGTGCTTTACGCAGACCACCACGAAGTTCAATTGCTTCCTGAAGCCGACGTAATCCGGCAATCACAATGTGAGGTCGTGGTTCGCGCCCGATGCCGATGCAGTCATTCAGCCAACCGGCCGGGCCCTGATGACCGCGTTCGTTATTGCAACGGCGACATGCGGCCACTTCGTTTTCAATCCAGCTAGGCCCACCTTTGATGGAGGGGACCAGGTGCTCGGTGGTGGCGGGGTTGAGGCGATCGTCGAACTGCACGGAACACCAGACGCAGAGGTCACCGTCGCGCTCGAGAATGGCCTCCATGCGCTGTCTGCGGTCCATTTGGCGGGGCTTCTTGCTGTCCATTGTGCTGTTCAGGGTAGGGGGAGATGCCCTTTCTGGGGGCGTGGCGCACCCATGGAGGCATGCAGAACCTCTGGCGTCATTATAAGTATTTACTTATAATCTGTGGAAGGGCTCAATGATGGGCCCCTGGACGGTGGTGGCCACCGATGAGTTCGAGGAGTGGATGATTGGGATGAAGGAACTGCGTATCTCGTCGGGAGGAGCTCTTCGAGCCCTCTTTGCTTTTGACCCACGACGAACGGCCGTGCTCCTTCTTGGTGGAGATAAGTCCAAAGGTTCTAAATGGAATGACTGGTATCCCGGCGCTATTCAACGAGCAGACAAACTATTTTCGCGATATTTACAAACACAAGGAGACCAAGGACATGACAACTAAAAACGTTTATGAATTACCTTCGGTGATAGCTCGGTATAAGTCATCAGATTATGAAAAAAACACTGCCGAACATTCGGAAGAAATGTTTCAGGAGATTGTTTCGTACTACATCAACCTCAATCGCAAGCGTCGTAAAATTACACAGAAGCAAATTGCTGAAGCTCTGCATATATCGCAGCCGGGCGTTTGTCAGATGCTGAAACGGCCTGCGACCATTGCCAAGTTATGGCGACTGGCTGTAGCGATGGGTGGGCAACTCGAAGTGAACATTCGCTTTGGTGACAAGGTGTATTCATTGCTCAATGAACCGCTTGATGAAGAGACTGAAGAGAAGTAGTGACTGGGCGTTTTGCTCCATCACCAACTGGTGAGTTACACGTAGGCAACCTGCGCACCGCTTTAGCTGCATGGGCTAGTTGTGTTGCGCGCGGCGAGGACTTTCTGGTGCGAATGGAAGACCTTGATCGTGTGACATCGTCACCCGAATGGTCGAGTAATCAATTGCAATCACTAGCTGCTATTGGCATCACATGGAGGGGTGAGCCTGTAGTGCAAAGCGAACGATTTGCGCTGTACAACGATGCCATCGCACAACTACATGCCCAAAACCTGGTGTATGAATGCTTTTGCACGCGCCGCGAAATTGCCGAGGCTGCGGCTGCACCGCATGGTGGCCCCGTGTTGTATCCAGGCATATGTGCAGACCTCACTGAAGCCGAACGTGCAGCGAAGCGACAGGAACGAACCGGAGCATTGCGAGTGCGAAGTGGCGGCGGCACAGAAACTTTCACAGATCGAGTACACGGAGAAGTAACTGCACCAGTAGACGACGTGGTGCTTCGGCGAAATGATGGTGTGCCTGCATACAACGTGGCAGTAGTTGTAGATGACGCAGTGCAGGGCATTACCGAAGTAGTGCGAGGTGCAGACTTGTTACAGATCACAGCATCACAAATGCGATTGCAAAAACTCTTGGGGTTGCCGGCAGTGCAGTACGCCCACGTACCACTAGTAGTGAATACCGATGGTGATCGATTAGCGAAGCGAGACCAAGGCATCACGTTGCCTCAATTGGCGACCATGGGCGTGAGCGCCTCTGAAGTGCGCAATGTGTTGTGGGCAAGTCTGGGTCAGGATGGGCGCGAGGTGCAGGAATTCTCATGGGATGCCGTGTCACGTGAGCCGTGGGTGTCACCATGGAGCAATGGGAAATCTTGAAGCCATACTCGGATACGAAGGTGCAGTAAACGCCGGAGACGCCTCGCTTGTTGCACCAGACATTGTTCGCATGCCGTTCTGGACTCCAGAGTTTTGCGCCACAGTGATTCGTGCTGCACAGGCCGCAGGTGGTTTTGCTCACCAAGCCGACGACCCAGTACCTGGCTATGAGATTTCGTTGGCCGCAATTGCGCCCCGTTTGTTTGAAGCAGTGGAGCAAGACATTGGCATGCGGATGTGGCCAGCGATTCAACAGTGGTGGCCACTTGTTGATTACCACGGACTGCGAGATGCTTTTGTGATTCGATACGCAATGGGCGAGCAAGAAGAACTACGTATGCATCATGATGTGGCTCAAGTGAGTGCGAGCATCAAACTAAATGAAGATTACGACGGTGCCCTGCTGGAGTTTCCGCGACAGAACTTCACTAACGCAGATGTAGCTGTTGGCGATGCGCTGGTGTGGCCGAGTTTGGTGACGCACCCTCATGCCAGTACGCAGTTAACTCGTGGAGAAAAGTACAGCTTGACAATTTGGTGTGAACTACCAATGCCCATGGATGGCGTCCGCTCGTACTAATAAAAAGGAGCGGCGCAATTGCACCGCTCCTTTTACCCAGAGGTTTGTGACTGACAAATGTCAGCCTGGCCTCGTCAATTCTTAGTGTACGTAATTGTCCAGCAGTCGCAAACAAACAACAATGCCGGTGGAAGAAATCCACCGGCATTGACTACTAGACATTTCCCCACTTCGTCACTGTGGGTGAGAGCTGGCACGAGCACCAAGTTCTTCGTTCGTTTTGTTGGAGCCCAGAGCCGGAGTCGAACCGGCGCCCCTGGGTTGACGAGGCCAGAATGCTGCCGTTACACCATCAAGGCGCCACGCGAAATGTGTGCGGGACTTTTGAGATAGGGCAGGGCACGGTGGGGCTTAGGAGCGTTTGCGGACGCGAATGGCTTTTTCCGCAGCATTGCGACAATGGCCATCTTCTAACGAAAACTTCCAACCGTGCAATGTGCACACCAAATCGTCGCCATCGATCTCGCCAAACACGCTGAGATCTGCATTGCGGTGTGGACACCGACGCTGCACTTCGTAATCACCAATCACAATGTCTGATTCATCTGAAGGAACACCGAGCAACTTGTTCTTTGCTTCGGATTCCGTCCGCGTCATGCGCTCTACAGATAATGACTTGAAGAAGTTGTAGATGTACTCGTTGTACTCGCCAGCACGCCAGGCAGTGAATCGAGCCGAGAGGAACAACGCGTTCGACCAATCAACAGCTCGCTGCGCCACAACATTTTCTACAAGGTCTCGCGCGATATCAAAACGGAAGGAAAATGGCTCTCCCGCATGCTGCTGTACGGTGCCATCAACAAAATTTATATAGATGGCAAGATCGCCGGCATTGAGCAAACAATTAGCACCGATACCAGCGCGCACCTGTGTAGCCATTGCCATCAGGGGCTCCCACCACAACTTCAACGTGCCAATAAGGTCTGTGGGCTCTACTGCCCAAGCATTCTTTTGCTCATGCAGCCAACTGTCGAAGTCGGCCTTGTAGCTGCGTAGGTACTCAGCTTTATGAGTGAAGATGCGCGTGATCTCTTCACCAGACATTGGTTGTTCCACCGTGACACCGCCACCAAGCACGGTGAAACTGGTGCCGGGAATTGTGGTGGCTGCATTCAAACGGCCTTCGTCGGCCATGCGTCGTTGGAATTCAGTTTGATCAGGGAAAATGCTGGCTTCATCGCCAGTGATCATGTTGAGATGAAAAAGATCATCATCTAAGAAACATGGCGGACCAGCAGAAGGCACCACGGTGGTTGCGTTGATTGCTTCCACGTAACGCAGTGCCCGTGCAAACTGACTCTCTACTTTGTCGACACACAACTGTTTCTTTTCTGCAGCATCCATTTCGTACACCATGGGATACCAAATAGCGCCAGAGAATTGCAGCCAGTGCAGATCTACAGGGCCATGCGAACGCAATGCACCAAGATCATTGGTGCGACAATCATTTTGATTCACTAGTCGCGCATCACCGTCGAACACAACAAGTGCAGAGTCGCCGGCAGGGCCATCTGTAATTGATGACTCTGGATGAATTGCAATAGTGATGCCAGGAGCAATTTCTTGCTCAACACCATTGATGGTGCGAATGAATTGACGGAAACCAAGCTTGTTGTATTCACGTTCAAGTTCACGTGTGGGGAAATCTGGCAAGAGCACAGTGGTGTTCTTGTTCATCTTTTCTTTTAAGAAAGGAATATCGAAATGGTCGCCATGAAGATGCGAGATGTAGAGAAAATCTGGATTGCAGATGTCATGCACTACATCTTCTGGCAACTGATCATTACGAGGAAAGACGCACCAGGATGCAAAGAAGGCAGGAACAAACCATGGGTCGCACACGATGGTGATTCCACGCGTGCGAATGAGAATGCCAGCGTGGCCAATGGAGATGGCCTGCATGTTTTAGCCCTGTGGTTGGTCAGTGGACTGCTTGCCACCAGTTGCAACATGCTCGGTCCATGCGGAACCATTCCAGTAACGAAGCTCGAAGCGACCCGATGGATCTTTGTACCAATTAGCAGGAGCAGCTTGACCACCCGAGGTGGCGCCGGTTTGTGCAGCGGCAAAAGGTGTCGGCGTTGCTGCAGCAGTGGTGGTTGGGGTACCAGTAGCCGAGACGATCTGTTCGGCCTTCATACCTGCGTGGGGAGTAATGGGCACACTGCCTGCGTGACGAATGAACGCATGGAACCAAGCAGCACCGTCGTATGCAATATGGACAACTTCCCAGCCTTGGCTGGAACGGCGAGTGAGTTCGGCGGCTAATTCGTGTGGATTACGGACAGATTCGGAAACAACGTCGTATGTGAACATAAATACAGACTAGTGCTGTTCGCCGTCGTGTTCGCCTGCAGGGTCTTCGGTTCGTACCAAGCCATCTACGTTGATGCCATCTGTGCCGCCGTCGTAGACCAAGCGCCCGTCGCGTAGGGCAATGATGCGACCAACGGTGTGTACAAACGAAAGTTCATGTGTGGCCACCACCACTGTGGAGCCCTGTGATGTGGCGTCGGCCAAGAGTTCAAGAAGCGCTTCTTTACCTGAGGCGTCAAGACCAACAAATGGCTCGTCAACAAGTAGTACATCGAACGGACGAATGAATCCCAATGCGATTGCTGACTTTTGTTTTAGACCACGACTGAATCTGTTTGGCATGTCATCTGCGCGATCGTACAAACCAAGATGACCCAAAAGATCTGCTGCAGTTTGTTCCCACGTTTCTACACCGTGAAGTCTTGCGACGTATTCCAAGTGTTCCCACAATGTGAGGTCGTCATAAAACGTGGGTTGGTCTGCAATGAAACTCAGCGATGCGCGCGCTGACAGTGAACCTGCTGTGTGGCCGGCAATAGAAACAGAACCTGTTGTTGCATCGAGCAAACCAGATGCAATGCGGATAAGAGTTGTCTTGCCAGAACCATTATGACCAATGAGGGCAACACGTTCTCCTGTCGCGATGTCAAATGAGATGGGGTCTAATGCTGGCGCGGTGCCGTATGACTTCGACACATTCGTAATGCTGAGTGCGTGCTGTTCTTTTGGTTGTGGTGTGTTGCGTCGTTGGCGAGCCATGATCAGATACTTTCTGTTCGAGTAGAAGCTTTGCTTTGTTGTTGTGCGTTACGGAACCACTTGTGAATGGCGTCGCGCTGGCGCACCCAACCAGCAATCAATGTGAGAAACATGAAGACACCTAACGTTGCGCGCAACGTATTGCCAAAGACTTGAGAATTGTTTTCAACACTTAAGCGAAGTGCAAGCACTGGTGCGCACGAGACAATGGCTACTGCAGGTGGCCAGGCCGCACGAATGACATTTCCGATGCCGCTCATTTCTGGTGGCAATGCAAGAGCTTCAGTTGCGCCGCCCACTGGGTCTGGCGCGCCTTTTACGGCGTTAATGCTTGCCCCAGCAACGCCACCTAAAAGTGCGGGAATACCAAGGAGAAATGCATATCCCACCGTGCTGACAGCGGGTTCAAGTACAACGGCAACAAATACTCCGGCAAAGAGGAATGGCAGTGTTACCACAGCAGGCACAATCAAGTGCTTTGTCATAAGCAGGCCACGTTCTACGGGGAGTGCGTCTGTGCGATCTGGTTGATCTACTTCTTGAGACAATGGCTCAACAGCATCGAGACCCACAACGAACAACAAGAGTCCGGCAACAACAATTGCAGGAGTAGTGCCACGGTATGCCAACACAAGTGCACCGGCCGCGCTCATGGTGAGAAGTTTCATACGAATAATGCGGCGAAGTGGGAAATGCGCAATGCTGCGAAATCCACGACCAACAACAATGTCTCGACGCAATAGCGATGGCACTTTCACCCATGGCTTTACGCGCATGTGCTCTTGGCTGAGTTGACGACGCAACAAGACAACGGTGCGAATGTCTTGCAAGGTAACTGCAAACTTCAATTGCGATACGAGTGAACTGCGACGCGATAACGCTTCAAGCGAGAGACGACCAGTAAGTGAGACTGCAACAGCGGTGATTAGCAACACCACTGCAATAGCCACAATGTCTTGCACTTGCACACCGTGCAACCACCACCGACTGATGCTGCCGATGAAATCAAATGGGCCTGCAATAGATGACGCTGTGAATGTGACTGCACCTTGCCACGCCAGAATGCACACACCAATCGATGTGGTAGCCCAGCGTGGAATTGCGAGCGCATGAATAAGGAGTGCAGCTACGACAAAGAGTGAAGCGAGTAATGCGCCAGCAATCGCGCCGTACAAAGCCCACAGTGCAAGTGAAGTACCTGCTGATGTAATGCGTCGACCTAAAAGTTGATTTGCGGTACCACCAGCAATTGCGCCGGCAAATGCAAATGTTCGTAATCGTTGAATAGCGGGGTGGCGAAGAACTGCAGCGTGTTCGATGGGCGACAACAACACATGTCGAACCTCTGCTTCTTCCACCGCAATTGGGCCGCCATTGGCGCCACTGCGCAAACCAATGAACACCACGAGAGCTGCGATGAACCCCACGACATGGGGGGTGTAGGCAGTGACGTCGCGCAGGGCTTGACCTGTGATCTGCTCGTCGCCCGCCACGGAAGACAGGAACAAAATGGCGCCACCGCCCATAAATGCGGCCAAATAGACCCTGTAGAGGGCCTCAAACCACTCGATGGCCTCCACCCGGTGCCGACGCCGTTGCCCACGCATGTCGCGCAGGGCATCGAGACCAAGCTGGGGAGAATTCACCCCTTCATCCTGCCACTTTGAGTGGGTAATCCCCATTGCCACTTGGGGCAGAGACTGCCCATGTGACCCTGTTTTCGCCCTGGCACCCGACAGAATAGAACGGTGAATAACGAAGCCGTGCAACTCTTCAGTGCCATCTTGGCGCTGGCCACATTGGCCGGGGGTGTCATCACTTTGTTTGCCATGTTGTTCGGCAGCAGTCAACAGTGGGCCGAGAACTGGCTGGTTCAGATTCGTGCGTCCGGATTGTGGTTGATCTGCATGATCACCACTGGTGCCATGGTGGGCAGTTTGTATTTCAGCGAAAACGTTGGGTATGCGCCATGCAAGTTGTGTTGGTACCAGCGCATCTGCATGTACAGCATCGCCATCATTTCTTTTGTTGCAGCAATTCGCAAGGACAACAACATTGCTCGCTACACCATTGTTCTTGCACCTATCGGATTACTTGTTGCTACGTATCACTACGTACTTGAGTGGTTCCCCACACTTGAATCAAATGTCTGCAGCCTCGATGTGCCGTGTACCTCAATTTGGTTCCGTGAATTGGGCTTCGTCACACTATGTTTCATGGCCGGCTGTGCTTTTATTACAGTCATTGCAATCTCTCTCGCGATTATCCGCGAACCAGTTTCAACAACTACAAGCCAGGAGCAGTAAATGGCACAGAATGAACGTAAGAAGAAGAAAGCTTCTAGCGGCGACAGCATGAGGACAATTCTTTATGTCGTCCTAGTCGTTGTTGGTATTGCAGGTGCAGTAGCACTTGGCACCAGCGGCGGTTCAAGCGACACCACTACCGACACAGTTGTCACTGTTCCTGGCGGTGTGCAACCTGCTGAGTATCAAAAAGTTTCATCGACTGGTGGCATGTTGGCGCCTTTGCCGGAATCTGGTGCAGATACTGAGACTGGAAAGAGTGTTGCTGTACTCAAGGGGTACGACCTTCAAGGACGACCCGTAACGATTGATCCTGCAGGCGAAGGAAAGGCCACCATGGTGGTGTTCCTCGCGCATTGGTGCCCACACTGCAACCGTGAGATTCCTGTGTTGAACAAATGGCGCGAGAGTGGCGAAGTGCCAACTGGGTTGCGCGTTGTTGGTATCACCACTGGTTCTAAGGCTGATCAGGCCAACTGGCCACCATCAAAATGGATGACTGCAATGAAGTGGCCATTTGAAGTGATGGCTGACAGTGAAGCCCAAGAAGCCGCTGCGGCATATGGCGTGGCTGGGTATCCGTTCATTGCTTTCGTGGGAGCAAATGGAAAAATCACTGCTCGAACCTCAGGTGAAATACCTGTTGAGCAGCTTCAGATTTATGCAAACGCAGCTGTTGCTGCGAAATAGCACCAGAGTTTCTAGAGAACTGTCGTAGCCTTGCCAACCGTGGCAACAACACACAAACGCATTGGGTTCTTCGGACCATTCGGAACTTTCACCGAGCAAGCACTGCAGACGCAGGCTGACCTTGCTACGGCTGAATTAGTTCCGTTTCGTTCAGTACCAGATGTGCTTGATGCAGTCGCAAATGGTGATGTGGACGCTGGTTTTGTACCAATTGAAAACTCCATTGAGGGAACCGTCAACTTCACTCAAGATGCGCTCATCTTTGATTACGAATTACTGATTCAACGCGAAGTTGTTTTAGACATTGAGCACTGCTTGTTGGCACGCAAAGGTACAACTCTTGCGGATGTCACCACTGTTCACTCCATACCTGTTGCAACTGCGCAGTGCAGTGGCTGGCTGCGTACGAACTTGCCAAATGCTGACGTACAAGTTGCAAACTCCACTGCTGATGCTGCACGCACTGTTGGAAGAATTGGCGCTGAAGAAACTGGAATGGCTGCACTGGCTCCAGCAAATGCAGCAGCGTTGTATGGACTAGAAGTAATCGCACGCGACATTGCGGATCATGCCGGTAATCAAACTCGATTTGTACTGATTGCGCGCGACGGAATTCCTGCACCAACTGGTCACGACAAAACAGGCATTGTTGTTTTTCAACGTGCTGATGAACCAGGAAGTTTGATTTCTATTCTGCAAGAGTTTGCAGCACGTCGAATTAACTTGAGCTTGTTGTCGTCTCGGCCTACAAAAGCAGGTGGGCTTGGAGATTACTGCTTCATTATTTATGCCGATGGCCACGTGGGTGATGAATTGATGGCCGACGTGTTACGTGACCTACACACCAAACAAGGTGGCGTGAAATTCTTGGGCTCGTACCCCGCCGCAGGGGAGCAGGCCCACTCGGCCCGCGAACATGCTGACAGCCGTTGGAAAGACGCCGACGACTGGGTGAGCCATTTGCGGACCCAAATTCGCGACTAGTCAGCGCCGTCGCCCGATAGCGTGTCGGACGGAACGGTGGCAGAGCGGCCGAATGCGCTTGTCTTGAAAACAAGAGGGTTAATAGCCCCGGGGGTTCAAATCCCTCCCGTTCCGCCAGATATATGTCAGCGTTCGTCGCGTACGAACGGAGTACCCAGTGCCTTTGGTGCACCCAACTTGTTGCGTGTGCTTGGCCTGCTGAGTGCAATGAGTGCAACAAGCGTTGCCAAGTACGGAAGCATCTGCATGAGTGCGGATGGAATAAACGTGATCTGTTCAGCCTGCAAGGTGAATGGCAATTGCAACGTGAATCCGAAGAGCACGGCACCAAAGATGAGTCGTAATGGACGCCATCCGGCGAACACCACAAGTGCCAATGCAATCCAACCAATACCGTTAGTGGTTGAAGCCTGATGCCATGCCGCGCTTTGCGCCAGCATGAGCCATGAGCCACCAAGACCAACAAGTAGCCCACCAAACAATGTGTAACGGATACGAATAGATGCCACCGATAAACCTTGAGCATCAACTGTTGCGGGATCATCGCCTGTTGCACGCAACTCGAGGCCCGGGCGTGAACGGAAAAGATACAACGACGACAAGATTGCAATCGCGATTGCTGCGTACGTGATGATGTCTTGACCAAAGATAATTGGCCCGACAAGTGGAATGTCTGACAATGCACCGAATGACAATGGGTGAATAATTGTCGTGACGGTCTTTCCTTCAACAGGTTTGCCGAGGAAGTTTGCAAGACCAGTTCCGAAAATAACTAATGCAAGCCCCGCAACAATCTGGTTTGCACGCAATACAACACTGAGTAGTGCGTGAATACCTGCGAGTAGTGCGCCAGCGAGTGAACCAATAAGTAATCCAAGCCAGATACTTCCTGAAGCATCTGCTGCGAGGAAAGAACTAATTGCTGCAGTGAGCAAAATACCTTCAATACCTAAATTGAGAACTCCTGAACGCTCAGTGAAGAGTGCGCCAAGAGCAGCAAGGATAAGTGTGGTGGCAATTGCAACGGAGTCTGCAGATGCGAGTACCCAAATGTTTTCGTTCATTGTGCAGCCCTTTCAGCTCGGACCGCGTGTATTCGGTAGCGACGGAATGCCTCTCCGCCTAATGCAAAGAGCAAGATGGCTCCCTGCAACATGACACCAATGTGAATAGGTGTGTCTGTAGAGATTTGCAGTTTGTCTCCGCCAGAACGCAAACCTGCGAACAAGATGCCACTCACAATGATTGCGGAGAAGTTGTTGCGCGCAAGGGCTGCGATAACGATGCCTGCGTACCCGTAACCCAACAATGTGATGCCTGGGTCGAGGCGACCAAACGGACCAACGATGAGAGCCGCACCACCAAGACCAGACAACGCGCCAGAGATGAGCATGACTGACAATGTGGTGCGATTGGCATTGATACCGGCGTAATGAGCAGCACGAGGAGAATCGGCGATTACCTGAATGCGGTAGCCGAACTCTGTGCGCTTCACCACCCAATACAACACGAGTGCTAGCAACGCGACGAGGAAAAACGTGGGGTAGAGAGAAGTATCACCGAATGCTGTGAGTGATGCGGAGTCTGGCACCAAACGACCTTGTGGGAACGCGGAGTTCTTTGTAACGAAGAAACTTCCGGGTGAGTACACGAAATGATCAACCAAGCTTGCTGCGACGTATGTCAATAACAACGTGGTCACAATCTCACTGGTACCAAGGCGTGAACGAACATATGCAGGAATCAGAATCCATACGGCGCCCGCTAGCGAACCCAATAACAACACTGTGGGAATCATCACAAACGATGGCAGGCGATCACCAAGTGCCAGGCCAGCCCATGCACCGCCAATCATGCCTAAGTACAACTGGCCTTCGCCACCAATGTTGTACAAGTTCATTTGGAATGCGAATGCAGCAGAAATACCCGTGCAGATGAGAACAGTGGAAAGACCCAATGTGTCGGTGATGCCGCGTGAAGAAGTAAAGCCATCACTCAACATGTTCGAGTACGTGTCAATGGGGGAATACCCCGTTGCAAGTAGGAACAACCCACCGGCCACAAGCGCCGCAATGACAGAAATCAGTGGGACAAGGGTGGACAAATACTTTGGAGTTTCATTTCGTTGTTCAAAGACAATACGAATAGGAGAGCGCATTATGCATTTCCTTCTGTGGAGAGTCCGGCCATTGCAGCGCCCACTGTTGCCAGTTGTGCGCTTTCGCCAGGAGTTTCATGAACGATGCTGCCTCGGTACAGAACCAAGATTCGGTCGGACAATGACATCACTTCATCAAGATCTTCAGAGATAAGCAAGATTGCTTGTCCGGCGCTACGAGCATCGTCGAGCAGGGCTCGCACGGTTTCAATTGCCCCTACGTCTAAACCGCGCGTGGGTGAACACACCACAAGCAATTTGGTAGCCGACCTACCACCCGAAAGCTCACGTGCAAGCAATACTTTTTGAGCATTACCGCCAGAGAGTTTGCGTGCGATGTGTTCAGGGCCATTGGCTTTAATTTCGAATTGGTCAATGAGTCGCACTGCTTCTGGTTGAACTGACGCACGATCAACAACGATGTGGCGATCACGAGTGAGCAACAAGTTGTCGAGAATAGACATAGATGGAACAAGACCCATACCTAAGCGGTCTTCTGGTACGTATGCCAGACCAAGTTCGCGTGCGTGAATTGGACCGCGATCTGTAGACATTGAGCCTGTGATTGCTACTGAACCACTGGTGGGAGAAATAAGTCCGGCAATTGTGTCTGCGAGTTCTCGCTGACCATTTCCCGCAACACCTGCGATGCCCACCATTTCACCGGCATGCACGTTGAAAGAGATGTCTGACAACACACTGACACCGCCAACATTCAACGACAAGTCGCGAATCTGCAGCACTTCATGACCCGTTGCATGTGATGCACGCTGAGTAGAGAGTTCAATGTCTCGACCAACCATGAGGCGCGCTAACTCTTTTGTATCTGTCGTACCGCGACCAGACACATGGCCTGTGACACGACCGTTGCGAAGAACTGTGACGCGATCTGAAATCTCAACTACTTCACCGAGTTTGTGACTGATGAAAACAATTGACTTGCCAGCTTGTGTCATGGCATGCACATTTTCGAAAAGCTTTTCTACTTCTGCAGGAACAAGCACTGCAGTGGGTTCATCAAGAAGCAAAATCTCTGCACCTTGGTACAACGCCTTGACAATCTCAACACGTTGACGTTGACCTACAGAGAGGTCTCCTACGGTTGCGCCAGGCTCAATGGGAAGACCATACGATTCGGCAACAGCAGAAACACGGTCTTCTAATTCAGAACGATTCAATCTGAATGATAAGTCCCGACTACCGAGGATGACGTTTTCAGCAACAGTGAAACGTTCCACCAAGCGAAAGTGCTGGTGCACCATTGCAATGCCGTGCTGCAACCCTGCACGCGGTGATGACAATGCAATTCGCTCGCCATTACGTGTGATGTAACCAGAGTCTGGTTGATACAGGCCGCACAACATTGCGGCCAGTGTGCTTTTTCCTGCGCCGTTTTCACCAAGGAGTGTGTGTACTTCGCCAGGGAGAACGTCGAAGTCAACAGAGTCGTTAGCAAGAACGCCGGGAAAGCGTTTAACAATGGAATGAGCCGAGAGTGCGCTAGGGGCCGCACCACTTTCGTGATGCGGCCCCTTCGCCACCTCGTGAGAGGTGTTAGTCATTTGTGAAATCAGCCCTTTGCGGAACCGATGACACCCTTAACGAAATAGCTCATGCTGAGAAGCGCACCGAGTTCGGCTTTTTCTCCTGCTGCAAGAACTTCTTTTCCGTCTTGGTCACTGATTGGTCCGGTGAATGGAGCAAATGTTCCAGCGATGATTTCCTCACCCTTTGCGGTGATTGCTGATTGCGTGTCTGCATCAACTGACTCACCGAATGAACCAAGTGTGACCATTCCGTCTGCCATTGAGCCGTAGTACTCATCGCCCGGGCATGTGCCGTCGGCAACTGCCTTGGTGGTCTTTGTGTAGTACGGACCCCAGTTCCATGTTGGAGCTGTGAGCCAAGCAGCAGGTGCTGCTTCTTTTACATCACTGTTGTAACCAACCCACTTGGCACCCTTTGCCTCTGCTGCAACACCGGCAGCAGTGGTGTCTTGGTGCTGACCGAGAACGTCGACGCCTGCGTCAAGAAGTGACTCTGCAGCCTGCTTCTCGATGGTTGGGTCGAACCATGTCTTTGTCCAAGTGACTTGCACTGTTGCATCTGGGTTTACAGATTGTGCGCCCAAGGTGAATGCGTTGATTCCGCGAATAACTTCTGGAATTGGGAATGCAGCAACATAGCCAAGCTTGTTGTTCTTTGTTGCCTTACCTGCTGCGATACCACTGAGGTAACGAGCTTCTTCTGCAGCACCGAAGTATGTACCAAGGTTTGCTGGCAAATCTGGGAAGTCAGCAAATGCGCCGCCACCAGCTTTGGTGAGAAGGAACTTTGCACCTGTTGCCCACTGGAAGCACACGTCTGGGTACTTCACTGCAACGTTGGCCATTGGTGATCCGTAACCGAAAGAGGTTGCATAGATGACGTCGTAACCTTCTGATGCAAGTTGTTCGAAAGTCTTTTCAGAGTCTGCGTTGTCTGCAATGTTCTCAATGCGCTTTACTTCGATACCAAGATCTTTTTCAAGCTGCAAGATGCCTTGCTCGTGCTGGTATGTCCAGCCCTTGTCGTCAGGTACACCGAGGTATACAACTGCGACTTTTACGTCGGTTGCTTCCGCTGGTGCACTTGTTGTGTCTGATGATGAATCGCTTCCACCGCATGCTGCGACGAGAAGTGATGCTGTAGCTGCAACTGCTGCAAGCTTCCAGAATTTCTTCATGTTTAGGGTCTCCCTGGTTTGTGGCACCTCTGACAGTGCCGATGTGGAAACCTTACTCTGTTCTATTCGCTCCTAAATAATGGCGAAATAGGTGGTTTTGGGCGGGATTTGCTTCGAGCGGTAGGGGGCCGAGAGTTGTAGCTCGAAGTCCAGAGGTACACTCAAAGTCTTCCCAGGAGAGGTGCCAGAGTGGCCGAATGGGGCGCCCTGCTAAGGCGTTGTCCGTCTTAAAGCGGACCGTGGGTTCAAATCCCACCCTCTCCGCCATATGAGTTTGCTCCGCAAGTCTCTGGCAGCCCTTGTGGTTGCAGGCGCACTGACTTTCAGTGGGTCCGGCCCAAATCGGGCCTCTGCAGCGACGACCTGTACCAAGACCTACACAGTCAAGCCAAACGACTCGTGGAGTCGCATTTCCGACAAAGTCAACGTGACAATGAAGGCGTTATTGGCAGCAAATAAAGCCACAACTGACACCTTTTTATTGATTGGCGATGTCATCTGTCTTCCCAAATCGGCCAAGGCCCAGGACACTGGTAGTGGTGGTCTTCAGCTGAAGCCCCCAGTAAAGAGGTATTCGGCCAAGAAGTCCGAGGCCATCATCCGGGAGATTTGGCCGGACCACTTGGATGGTCGTGCAGTTGCCATCGCCAAGCGAGAATCGAAGTTGAACGCAGCCGCGTGGAATGGATGCTGCGTTGGCCTGTTCCAGATCAACTGGTCTTCCCATAAATCGTGGCTGAAGGGCATGGGGATTACCTCGGCGCAACAGTTGCTTGACGCCAGAGTCAATGCCAAGGCTGGTTTGGCTATCTATAAGCGTTCAAATGGCTGGGGTGCTTGGGAGTAATTACGGCTGTAACATTCATTACTCATAACTAGCGCTCGTAGCTTAATGGATAGAGCATCTGACTACGGATCAGAAGGTTGTAGGTTCAAGTCCTGCCGAGCGCGCCAATTGCAATCATTATCGTGATTTTCGATTCGTCTGAAAAGATTTCGGTACTATCGGGACATGTCCGATACATCACTGCCACCAGATTTTCCTACTGAAGATTCACCGAGCGACTCGTCGTCTGAACTAGTGGAAAAGCGCACGTGGCGCCGTGTATTTAAGTTCCTGAAGTGGGACCTCATTGTTAGTAACTCTGTCGCGGTGCTCACCACTTCCATTGTTGCTGTGACAGCGATGTATGCGACCCTCTCCACCACAGATAAGAACTTGGAAGAGTCGCGACGAGGTGCACGAGTATCTGCACTTGTAGATGAATGGTCGGTCACCATTGCTGACGCGGCAGCCGCTATTGAATTGCTAGATCAACGTGCCAATGACTTATGGGCATTTGGTGCTGCATATGAACAACAAGGCGTCATCTTGAACGAAGCAATGGAAAATGAAACGGCGAAAGAGAAGGAATATCTCAAAGTCCGGCAGAACATCGCGTTCTCCAGCGCCAAGGCCGGTCTTGTTTCTTCCACTGTTACGAACAAGTGTCTCGACAAGTTTGTAACCATGCTTGACACATGGCAGAACGCATTGAACTGGACACGATCTACATTGCTCTTAGAAGATGGTGTTCAAAGTGGTATTGAGGCAGTTGCTATGCAACAAGACGGTCGCACTGCATTGTCGAACTCACTAACTATTGTGCGTGAGTTGGCTCGAACCGAACTAGACACCGCGGGCACTGATGGTTCTTCAGTGAAGTGTGATATTCCTGACGAAGAAAAATTGTGGCAGAAATTAGTGCCCGAAGATTCTGCACAATGACACATGACTATGTAAAGAGATAAGCCTCTGTACACCTAACAGTGCACGTGTGTTAACGCGCAATTAACTCTTGCATCGTAAATTCGGCAGATGCGTTTACATAAAAAATTTGTACCAGTTGTTTCACTGTGCCTTTCGTTAGGTATAGCAACGGTGGTTTCTGTTGCCCCTACTCAATATGGGACCAAGGCTGCATCAGCGGCAACTGGCATATCACTTGAGTTTTTAGGCAGAGCCAACAGTGGTTCAGGCAATGCGGGATCTGAGATTGCTGCATACGATGTGAAATCAAAGCGCCTTTTTGTTACAAACGGCGCCACGAATAACATCCAAATTTTTGATATTGCGAATCCAAGCAGTCCAGCCCTTCTGAAGAATGTGGACCTGGGTGCTCTCGGAGTGACTGGAATTCAGAGTGTTGCTTCAAAGGCTGGGTACGTCGCAGCGGTTGCTTCTGTAGGCGGAAACAATCAGGCTGCTGGAAAAGTATTTCTCATGGATGTTGATGGAAACATTGACAAGCGTGCAACAACAGGCATCGTTGTTGGAAGTTTGCCCGACTCAGTTCATTTCTCACCGAATGGGAAGTTTCTAGTTTCCGCAAACGAAGGTGAACCACGTGACTATTGCCTCACGGATGGTGTATTGCCAACAACGACCGACCCAAACGGCTCAGTATCAGTTATTGACGTGACGTCAACAACTCTTGAGACAACGACTATCGACTTTTCAAGCTTTAATGCTAACGCGGCAGATATTCGTACCGCTGGTGGAAGAATCTATGGTCCAGGCGCAACGGTTGCTCAAGACATTGAACCGGAGTACATCGCGATCACAGCAGATTCCAAGAAGGCATTTGTAACGCTTCAAGAAAACAACTCTGTTGCTGAAATCGACTTGACGACTAAGAAGATCACCAAAGTCATGGGCCTTGGCTACAAGGATTTTAATGCAACTGGAAAGGGATTGGATCCTTCAGACCAAGACTCAAGCAGCAACTCGGGAATCAACATCGCAAACTGGCCAGTGAGGGGCATGTATCAGCCAGATGCAATTGCTTCGTTCAGTGACGATGCAGGCAACCACTACTTCGCTACTGCAAACGAGGGTGACGCGCGTGAGTACAAGTGCCTTCTTGGTGGTCTTAGCTCGGGCTCGGCCCAAGCAGAAGATGCACGTGTCTCTGCAGTCGGTGTGGATGGAACTGCTCTTGCTTCAACAGTGGCAACTGCCTCCAACCTTGGTCGTCTAGGAGTAACTCGTTTCGAGCCTGCCACCTACACAAACGGTGGAACCGCTCTCACTGCTGCCTCAGCCACAGACTTCACATCGTTGTACACATTGGGCGCTCGTTCACTCAGCATTTGGAAGAGCCCAACCGGAACAAACTCAATTGCTGGTGCAACGCTCGTGGGCGATACCGGTGATGCCATCGAGAAAAAGATTGCAGAACTGCTGCCCACATATTTCAATGGTGATTGGAGCACCAGCACTGGTACACCAAACGCGAAGGATTCACGTAGTGACAACAAGGGTCCTGAGCCCGAAGGTTTGGCGGTTGCAAAGGTATTTGGCCGCACCGTTGCATTCGTAGGCCTTGAGCGCATTGGTGGCGTGATGGCGTTCGACATTTCATCTCCTTCCAACCCGACGTATCTGACGTACACAAACTCATCAGTTTTTACTGGAGTTGGTGGAGCCAACTTTGCAACAGCTGGTGCACCAGCCGGTGACGTATCGCCAGAAAGTGTCCTGTTTGTCAAAGCATCTGAAAGTCCAACCGGAGATCCATTGGTCATCGTGGCTCATGAATTGAGTGGAACAACTGCCATCTACAAAGTCGTGGGCAGCACAACAACTCCAGCACGCCCAACGAATGTGGTTGCGAGCCTCTCGAAGTATTCTGCCAAGGTCTCTTGGGCAGAGCCTGAGGACGACGGCGGAAAGCCATTGACCTCGTACGTTGTAAAAGCTGTACCAGGTCCAGACTTCTGCACCACTACAACAACAAGTTGCGTGATCAAGGGCTTGCAAGCTGGCGTGAAGTACCGATTTACGGTTGCTGCACGTAACAGTGTTACCACGGGCTCAGCGTCTATCGCTTCTAACTACGTACAACCCAAGTTCTTCGCTACGAACGTTGGTCGAACAATTTCGATTGCAAAGAAACCAGCCACAAGTTTCGCGACAGACGTAGCAATTTTTGTGAAGGATCGAAACGTATCGGTGGGAGTAGTTACGCCAAAGTCAAAAGTTAAGGGCCAACAAGTAGTTCGCTATTCAATTGAACTGCGAGATCAATCTGGCAAGACGATTGATGAAAAACTCTCTGTGACTAAAGCTGGAGCGACTGTTGTTACGACAATTGAATCCGCTCAGAGTGGACGAGTACGCGTGGTTGTAGTTGCAAGCAGTACCAATTCGAAAAAGACCGTCTGGAACGGACCATTCATCACACTCAAGTGAGTCGTGGTTCGAGGGTTTCAATACCTCGAATGAAAAGTTCCACTAACTGAGTCAGGCTGTTATCCAGAGCATATGGCTCTGGATGACCGCTGTCTTTTTCCAAAACGCAGAATCCGTGAAGCGCACTGCGCAGACTACGAGCACAATGTGCACGCTGTGCTGGCGTTAGTTCGTAACCATCCAAAGCCGTAGTGAGCGTCGCCACCACGCGAGTGAGCGACAACTCAATGTCTGCATCACCCACCGAAGGCACACGATCTGTTGCGCTATACAAACCTGGGTGCTCTTGAACAAATGTGCGCCATGCATGGGCAGCTGCCAACACCGCATGTTCACGAGTAGTGCCAGCTATTGCTGTGCTGAGTGCGTCAACCAATAAATCTCGGGCACGTAAAGAGAGCAGCATCCACAACTCTTCAATACCCGTGACGTGTTTATACAAAGCAGGTTGTTTTACGCCGGCATCAGATGCAATGCGACTCAGCGTGACTGCATCAATGCCTTCAGCGTCGGCAATCAGCATTGCCTTATCGATAACCGTGGCTCGGTTGAGACGTTGTTTCTGGATTGGCATCAGAACTGATGAAAGAATCGTGAGATCCAACCAGAGATCCGCTGTTGGTGAAGTGGTTGTTTCAATGTTTTGCGTGCGCCTTCGGCTTTCTCTTCGCCGAATAGTGCAAGCCGCGTGGCTAGCAAACTGTCTGCAAGGGCAGGTGAAAACTCTGGGTGCACTTGCAGTGTCCATGCGCGCTCGCCAATCAACATGCCGCCGATAGGGCAAT
>ENA-OUVC01000535-OUVC01000535.1-marine-metagenome-genome-assembly--contig:-NODE-535-length-24870-cov-2.751462_pt1 | contig 24870 bp, 31 predicted proteins | sample MGYA00248622_ERZ508571 | MGnify/ENA primary metagenome ERZ508571 (study PRJEB26236, sample SAMN06267175) | marine metagenome | isolation source: Columbia River Estuary | place: USA:Columbia River Estuary... | reverse complement strand
CACAATCTTCAATTCTTTTAATGTGCATTCTAAGATGATGTAATGTAGTAGATGGCGCTGAGAAATTAAATACACTTCCCATTTTATCATAGGTATATCTAGTATTAGTAAATACCCAATTCAAAAACATACGCTTTGCGTCAGTAGCGGGTTTTGTCTTAACATACGAAATCAGTTTAGACTCAAAATCCTCAAACTTCTTAGCATCATCAAGAAAACTTTCAATGCTTGGTTTTTTCATATTTCTCCTTTGTTTGTTGTTGGTTGATTTGACTTACTTTAAAACTATACACGTTAGAACTGAACATGCGGTGTTATATCACCCCCCTACTTCTGTTGAACTTGCGCATTGCTTGCAGTGTTTCATGAGCGCCGACACTCTTGCCGATCTCATAAGCACACCAAATAGCGCCGACAACAAGCAAGCAGGCGCATAACAGGATGATGTAAACGATAATCATGATGACACCTTCGCAAACGCATCAGTAGCAGGGAACAACTCACGTTGCTTCATCAGATGTTTCAACCAAGACGCACGAGTCTTGGTTGTGACGTTGGTGCGCATACCAATGCACTCATGGACGATGTCACGAGTCAGGATGGAGTCACCAGTACGATGGATGTAATCCATGCGGTACACCGTGTACTGATCCAATAGGAAGTTGCGCTTACCAATAATGGTTTCTACTTCACTGAGTGATTCAAAGTAGTAGGACACTTCTTGTTCGTCCATCTTCTCTAACTCAGGTAAGCGTCCCTCAAACACATCATCGACAGGGAATGGGAAGAGACCACACTTGAATGTGCGACTATTACCTTCTGCATCTCTGCCATCAAGCATGATGAACTCACGCTCAACACCATCAAGCGTGTGCTTGACAGTCTCTGCAACGTCTTGCGAGTATGTCATGAGAGGTGAGAACATCTTCTCGTAGAAGCGGATGCGATGCCACATCTCTTCTGCTTCTTTCTCGTTGCGAATGTAACCAATAGCGACAGCCATAGTCACAAACACCATTGCTTTGTACTGTGGCTTGAGGTCAGAGTATTGCTCACCCCCCCAATGACTGTTGTACATCTGATTTAGATTCTCTGATGGGATATTTGTTTTGCTGAAGTCATAATCTAATGACATGATTTTCTCCTTTTGTTTGTTGTTGTTAGTTTAAATTTGTAAGACGTTCGTAAACACTTGACTCTGTATAACCATCTTTAACTGAGTATGCAGTCGCTACGTAACACTTGTCTTCGTAGTCATACCAAATGTTGATGTCATAACCCATGTGGGCAGTCCACCAATCATCACCTAACTCATTGCCATCAACAGTGTTGAATTGTTCTATAGCAAATTCAGTTAATAGATGACGCTCCTTTACGGTGAGCATTCTTCTTCCACTCATATTGCTCTCCAGTTTAGATCTTCCCAAATACGGGTTTTAACTACACGAATGGTTTGTTCAATGCCAAAGATCTCCCAACGTAAAGTCTTAGGGATATCGTTGTTGCCATCGACACGAGAGATGGCAATGATCTGATTCCATAGATCACCTTCACGCTCCCAAGGGTTGAGTGCCTCAAGGCGCTTCAACTCTTTGTGCCTCTCTTTCAGGCTTGCTAATACTTCTTTTGGATCTAACATGTTTTCTCCTTTGTGTTGTGTTGTGTTATGTGAGTGTAAGGTGAGCGCACATGAGTGCGCCCACCGAACACCATTTTTATACCGCAGTATAAATCTCAGCCAGCAGTCTCAACGTCCCAATCGGGATCATCAACGCTCACGTCAATATTGGTGACATCATCAGTGTCATCAGTGTCAATGTAATCAAGATCACCGTTGTCAACAGCGTCACTGATGCGTGCGTTGAACAGATCGTACAACTGGTCATCATCGTACGACTTCGGCACACGAGCCGTGATAGTTACACGCTGTGTAGTGATGACATCAAACTTGATTGTGCGCTCTTCGTAGAACGGACGTTGAAGAGTGTTGTCGTTGAACAAGTGCTCAAGTGATCGCCACATGTCTGATTCTTCGGTCAGATAATCACGATCAACTAACTTGTCAATGAACATCTGAAACGCATCAACAAGTTCTGAGTGTTGACGATACGCCTCAGACAAACGCTCACGCTGGAACGTGTTGGCTTGATTCATGCGAACATTGTCGGCAAGACGTTCGTTGTATTCATCAGTCTTGTTCATGATGTCAGTAAGACCGATTGGTTCGGCTTGCACTTCACTGAACTGGTCATCGTAACGTGCTGACTTGTAGCCATTGACGACATAAGCCGCTAACTGATAATCATGAATGCGTGAGTCATGAATGATCTCGATAAGTGTCGTGGTCTTTTCCATTTTGGTTTCTCCTTGTGTTGTTGGTTGATTGAAAACTGTTACCTCATTGCTGTGTTCTAAATTCATTTCACTTTCCTTTCTTGTTTGTGGATGGATATACATTCTGCACTAGCAGATTCTTACGAGAGAGCGCATAGCCCTTCGCATACAGATCAACGAAGACCGAACGAGGATCGTTAAAGCGATCATCAGTGAGGTCACCGTCAATCACACGATAGGCATCAACACCTAACGTGAGTTCTTTCATAACAGGTTCACCTTTCTTGCGATTGGTGACGACAGCAACACTGCCACCTGCACACAAGAACGCATCCATCAGATCAAGATGCTTACTCGTCTTCTCATTGAACGAATAGATAAGACGATAATTCTTTTGTATCTGATGACCATTCTCAACGAAGCGTTGCATCATCATTGGATCTTTCGTGTAGTCATAAGCCTGCACAGTGAGATCACCGAACAATTTCTGTGACACTGCCCACCAAGGCAGATCGCTATTGACATTCAAGCGCATCGACATGAGTCCGTATTTCTCTGTCGCTTGCATGATCTCGTAACGCAACACAAGCATGAACGAGATAGGCATTGCAGCAAAGCAGTACGTACGCCAGTTACGTGCTGCTTGCACTTTATTGAACGAACCCTTGCCATGCTTCAACACACACACCTTGATGCATGAACCTGCATTCTCACAAGTGTCGTACGTGACACCCTCAACGACAGTGCTACGAGCGCTGTTCATTGTGAGTGTGATCGTAGGCAAAGCATTCTTGGCGATCTTGAGATTGCCTTTGTCAGTTGACGTGAGTTTGCTAGGCGTGTTCTGCAGACCGAACATTGGTTTGAACTTCGCAAACTCTGCATACACATCTTTTGCATACTCCTTCCACTCTTGATCAGTCCACCGTTTAGAGTGACCCATATACAAATGGAATTCGTCGGCACGCTGTAAAAGCGTGTCGCTTAAGTTGATAATTTTCATTTCGTTTCCTTTCGGGTTGGTTTTAATATAGGTGTATTAATTAAGCAAGAAGAAAAACTTCCTGCCCATTCTCTTCAGTGATCGTGAACTGTGCGCCGACAGTCAAACTGTTCAGACGCTCAACAATATCTTGCGCAACATCCCACGCAATCTGCATCGCAATACCAAAGTCGTCAGACGCTTTGTCAAACTTGTTCGCCATCGCACGAAACACCGATGGACGCTGATCAATGTCGATGCCGAAATAATCTGCGCATTCTTCAATGAACAGATCAAGATCGTCAACGCTGACCTTATTAGGGACAGCGTTCTTACCGTTAACGAATACATTCATTTTCATTCTCCTTCTGTGATGTTGTTAAGTGTGATGATTGGACGTTGACGTGACATGACAGGCAAACCAGCCTTGGCACGCATTTCATTCAAACGAGCAACACGCTCTTCTGAATCTATGTATGACTTCTCACGTGCTGCATTCAACTTGTCACGAACACTCTGAAGAATTGACGAAACTTCCTCAAGTTCACGCTGACGTTGCAGAATAAATTCAACAAATTCATGGTTGTCCATTATAATTTCCTTTCGGTTGCGCCTGTCATCATCAGTAGCAGTAGGCGAACTCTGCTAGTCGCCTCACGGCGATTCGACTATCAATTTTATATTGCGATATAAAAATCACAGGCTGACAGTTGAGAAAGCCTTACCCTCATGCATCAACTTTATCGCCTTACGAGTCTTCGCAGGAAGAGCCTTGAACTCCTTAGTAGCGTACAAAGCCTCATAAGCCTTTGATTCTGCTCTCTTACGAACAGGCTTGACATCCTTAACGACACGCTCATTGCGGTACGTGTCCTTGACGTTATTGATTGAATCAAATTCATTGATGTCATTACCCAACAGAATCGCCTTGACACAAGCAGCAACTTGTTGATTGATCGTATTGAAACAGTGAACCTTGCCACCATTCGCTTTCTGATTCTTCTTAGAAATCTTTTCTGCATTCAATGCATAAGCAGAAACATTAGGCGTGCCATTCTTCTTAACAAACTTTTCGCTATTGATGCATTCCAACGCTGCAGCCCACCATCCTTGCAGAGCGATGAAATCGCCCCGAAGAACAAGTTTTTCATGATCTGCAAAGTTGCAGGGAATAATTTTCGTTGACATTTTATATACCTTTCGTTTTTTATACCGCAGTATAAATTTGGTTGATGTGATTTGATATGAACCACCACACATGCAGGCTGAGGCTTGCAGATGGTGGCGCACCATGCATGGTTGCTTGGTACACCTATGGTTTCACGGGAATTCCGCAATAGTGCTGTTTCTATTGGTCGGCTCTATTGTGCCTGTATTGTCACATGTGAAGGGTGGGGCATGGGTGGGTGTACGGTAGCGATCTAATAGGAGTCCCTTGGGGCGTAGCCAAATCGTGATGGTTGTATATGTTGGGGTGACGATGGTCACTAAGGGCTGTTTAGGGTGTCCTTGGACTCTGTCGTCGCAGATGGGGATATGTTTTAGGGTATTTTTCGGGCTGGCATGTGCTCACAGAAGTAGGTGACGCAGTTCTTTAGAACTGCTGTCCCTGCGCTGTAGTTACCTGTGGCTAGTTCGTAGGTGCAAGCGACCCAGTAATACTGTTCGTTCTCTGCGACAAGGTAGCCAACTGCTGATAGGACACAGGGTTCGTGTTTGGCATCGGGTTCGTGCCAGTTGTCTCCCATGCTGTAGTGGTCTTCCCAAAAGATTTCTACTAGGGGTGGTATTTTGGGGGTTTTCTTCTTCACCATTTGACCTTGTCTGCCCAGTACGCTGCACTCATTTTGCCTTTGCTGATGTTGCTGGCGTGTCGTGCTTTAAATGATTCTCTACGAGCCTTGTATGAGGCAGATTCTCCTGTTTTTTTGGGTGAGCCACTGACACCTTGTTGACCAAACCTGATTAACTTGACAGTGCTACCTTCTTTTGCGAGGACAGCGTGTGACTTCTTGGGGTGTGACGGGGTACGTTTCGGTTTGTTGTACCCTGCAAAGGTTTCAGATCCACGTTTAATGCTCATGACTTACCTTGTCGTCGCTCCATCTTCTTTTTGGCTGGGGTCTCTTTGCCTTCGTGGCGCTTCTTTGCTGCAGGCGAAGCGTATTCTATCTTCATCCCTGATTTGGCTGCTGCCTTTTTGGCTGCAGCCTTACCCTTAGCGGTATAGGCAAAGTGTTTGTTTCCTACTTGTGGCATTATTGCTCCTGTCGTCGCACGAGGACTAGTTATAGATCAACGAGTGCGTCCCTGCGGTAGCACTCGTTGATAACTGTAAGCCCCTAACCTAAACGTTACCCGTTACACTACCCAACGGTAACATAGCAACAGGTAACGAAGTTGCCTGTATTTTGATGAGTATTGAAGAAAACGTGCTGGACGCTCGCCAAGAGTCTTATATCGGCTGGTTGTGTACACCCCCGTCCGAACGTGTCCCTGCGTCTAAAGAGAAGTACGCCGAATCTGTAGGCGTGAACATTTCTACGCTACGACGATGGGAAAAGAAGGACATCTTTCGGAAGATGTGGCAGTCCAAGGTTGATGACGTTCAAGGCTCTCCTGAGCGATCTCAGAGGCTTCTAGACACGCTTTACGAGCGTGCTCTAGGCGGCGACATCAAGGCAGCACAATTGTATCTACAAGCCACCAATCGGATGACTCCACCTACATTGACTGTAAAGTCTGAGAAGGGTACTGCTGAGTTATCTGACAAGGAACTGGATGATCTTATTGCTGCTGTGGCTTCTCGTGAGCAGGAGTCACGTAAACTTCGTGTTGTATGAGCGAGTTGGTTGAATGCCCTGTTTGTGGTGAAGAGTATCCACCTGTGGCATGTAGATGGAAGTGTCCATCGTGCGGTCAGTTTGAAGAACCTGAACCCCCTAAGATGAGGAAAAATGGATCTGAGTGAACTTCTCAATGAGAAGGAATGGCGTAAGTGCAAAGGACCAGACGATGCTTCAATTGATGAGTTAGTTGAGGCGTTTGAATACTTCTGTAATAACTATTGGCACATTAAACATCCTGAGCGTGGACGTATTGTTTTCGATATGCGTGAAGCGCAGATCGAAACCATTCGTGCTTGGCTGTCCAACCGCTACAGCGTGGTGTTAAAGGCACGACAGATCGGTTTCTCTACGTTGGCTGCAGCGTATGCGTTTTGGTTGACGTTCTTTTGGTCTGACAGGTTTGTGGTCATGTTGTCTCGTACTGAACGAGAGGCAGCCAAGTTGCTACAGAAGTCTAAGTACGGTTTTAAGTTCATTCCTTTGTGGATGAAGGAACGTGGTCCTGATATCACGTCTGATAATCAGTTGAAGATGACGTTCTCTAATGAGTCTGCGATTGAATCATTACCTTCGGGTAATGATCCTGCTCGTGGTGAGTCTGTGTATCTTGTTATTGTTGACGAGATGGCGTTCTTGCCTAACTCTGAAGAAGCGTGGGCTTCTATTGAGCCAATTGCTGACGTTGGTGGTCGTGTTATCTGTCTATCTACGGCTAACGGTTCAGGAAACTTTTTTCATCAGATGTGGGTGGGTTCGCAAACTAAAGCAAACTTGTTTAAAGGTATTTTTTGGCCTTGGTCTGCTGGTGACCGTGACGAAGACTGGTACGAATCTAAATCTAGAACAATGCCTTCATGGCAGTTGCATCAGGAATATCCTCGCACACCTGAGGAAGCGTTTATTAAGTCGGGTAACCCTGTTTTCGATATTGATCGCTTGATGGAGTATGAAGTTGCAGAACCTGATCGTGGTTATTTGCATGTTATTTCTCGTAAGAATCCTGAGTATCGTGAAACTCCTGATGGTGAGTTTGCTATTTGGGAGTATCCGCACCCTGAGGGTACGTATGTAATTGGTGCTGACGTTGCTGAAGGTCTTGGGCATGGTGACTATTCGTCGGCGCATATTATTGAGGCTAGGTCTATGAAGGTTGTGGCTCACTGGCATGGGCATATTGAACCTGATCTTTTTGGGGATGCTTTAGCAGAGGTCGGCTGGTGGTACAACGATGCTCTACTGGGTGTTGAAAATAACAACCACGGTCTAACCACGATTAAGGCTTTGCAACGTTATGGATACAAGAATTTGTATCGTCAACGTCGCTTGCAGCAGCGTAATCCTGAGGCTACTGAGATTATGGGTTGGCGTACTACAACTGCGTCAAAGCCTTTGGCTATTGACGAGTTGGCTGGATCTATCCGTGATGAAGACATCTTCATTTTTGACGAACGAACAATTGCAGAGTTGAAGACATATGTGCGTGACCCTAATGGGAAGATGCATGGGTCTCCTCACGACGACAGGGTGATGTCTTTGGCTATTGCTCATCAGATGTTGAAGTTTGTTTGGTTGCCTGAGTATCGGGCTGAAGTGCCACCACCAAAGTACAGTTTGAGTTGGTTTGAAAGATTCGTTATTCATGGCGATGATGGGCTGAAACCCGTACCTTTGGGAGCATATAACGCACGTAGGTCGTAGGTAACGATCTACTTATACTGTGATGGGATCTATTAACTGCACAGAATGTGACAAACTGTTCTCTTTTGACGTACTTCCACGTAGAGGTGCTGTCTGTTTTGCTTGCCACGTAAAAGGTATTCGTTTAGGTTTCGCTCATGGCAAAGAGGACTTTCATGGTCCAACTATCAAGCAGCGTCAAGATGAACAAATGAGGCAGGCTACCAACGCTGGTATCAAGGCTGAACCCGTTGGGACTCGTTGGGTCTGACATGTATTGGATCACCCCTATTGTCGTCGCACTTATTGGTGGTCCTTTAATGTTTGCTTTAAAGAAGTTTGATACACGCAATACTGAGCAGCATGGTGAGAATTTGAAAGTGTTGCAACGTATTGAGGAAAAGGTTGACCATATAGATGATCGTTTGGACGATCATATTGATTACCACTTGAAAGAGGGATTATGAAGTATTCAGAATCAGCCAAGAAAGCAGTAGCAACATTTGTGTTTGCTTCAACAGGTATTCTTGTTGGTGGTGCTGTAGGCGGTTTAGAGATTTGGAAGACAGCCCTTTGGACTGGCGTTGGCGCACTGATCAACTTCGTTTATCGTGCTTCTGAAGAGTACATTAACAGCATTGAAGGTGAATGATCTATGGCTACTATTGTTGGTTCTACAACACAAAGTTTATCTAGTGTCACTTCAGGAACTGCTGTAGATATTTCTGCTGCAGATAACCTTAGCGTGCAAATTGATGGTACTTTTGTTGCTACATGGGCTTTTCAAGTAAGTTTAGATGGTACTTTTTGGCAAAACTTTGGTATGCACAGTACATCAAACGCAACAGCCACAAATGATGTCACCAGTGCTACTGTAGTGGGTTTTTTTATTAAACCGTGTACGGGAATAAAATATTTTCGTCCTACCTTAACTGCATATACTAGCGGAACAGTTAACTTTAGAATTAATGAAACAATGTTGGAAAAGTAAGGGACAAATATGGCTACTTTTATTAAAGAATCAACTTCAACTTTGGGTGCGTTAAATGCAAGTAGTGCTGTTGTTGATATTAGTGACGCAGATATTATTGCAGTACAAGTTACTGGTACTTTCGTTGGAACTATGACTTTCTATGCATCATTTGATGATGTAACATATTTTCAATTTGCTTTGCACCAAAGCACACAAACTAGTGCTACAACAGATATTGCGAACACAACAAGTACAGGGATTTGGTCAAAACCATGTGCTTCACTAAAATATTTTAAAACAATAATGAATGCGTACACTAGTGGTAGTGCAACTATGCTTGTTGCTACTTCACGGTATGGCAAGTAGGGATAATGGCTCGTCAATCGAACTCTGATTTACTTTCAGCGTATCAAAAAAAGATTTCTGTTTGTAAACGTTGGCGTAGAGAAGAACAATACGACGACACATGGCGACGTTTGATCGACCTTTATCGTGGTCGGCATTATGAAGACATCTCTGATGAAGATCGTCTTCTTGTTAACATTTCGTTCTCAACGGTAAACGTTATCGCACCTAGTGTGGCTGTTAACTACCCTAAGATCGCTGTTAACTCTCGTCGCCCTGAAGATGCACCTAAAGCAATCATTACCGAGGCTGTTGTCAACTACTGGTGGAAGCACTATAAGATTCGTCCCGAATTTCGTCGTGCAGTCAAAGACTTCCTAATCGTTGGACATGGCTGGCTTAAGGCTGGTTATCGTTATGTTGAAGAAGAATCCATAGATCAAGAAGGTGACCACTCCGATCCGAATGCTGATGGTAATGAAATTACCCCCAGCATTATCGTGACTGAAGATCGTCCTTTTGTTGAACGTGTATCGCCATTTGATGTGTTCGTTGACCCTGATGCTACCTCTATGTATGACGCTCGTTGGATTGCGCAACGTATTCGTCGTAGCCTAAAAGAAGTTAAGTCAGATAAACGTTATTCACGTTCTGCTCGTGACAGCATCAACGCTACGTCATGGGGACGTTACAGTGATGATCCTTATAAGCGCCAAATTCAGGACACTGAAGAAGGCTATGTTGAAGTATGGGAATACTACGACATCGCTAAGAAAACAATGTGTGTGTTTGCTGAGGGCTGTCAACAGTTCTTAGTTAAGCCTATGGATATGCCGTATGCGTTTGGTCATCCCTTTGTAATGATCCGCAACTATGACATTCCTGACTACTTCTATCCTATGGGTGATCTTGAGGCTATTGAGCCACTTCAACGTGAGTTGAATGCGACTCGTACTCAGATGATGAATCACCGTAAACGGTACTCACGTAAGTATCTATTTAAGGAATCAGCATTTGATGCTGATGGTCGCTCGGCTTTAGAATCAGATTACGACAATGTTCTTGTGCCTGTTGCAAGTGATGAGAATCTTCAGAACGTTGTTGCTCCTTTCCCTGCTGTTCTTACTCCTCCTGAGTTTTATCGTCAGTCAGACATTATTGAAGGTGACATTCAAACTGTTTCAGGTGTATCTGAGTATCAGCGTGGTGGTGTTCCTGAGATTCGTCGTACAGCAACTGAAGCAGCAATCGTTCAAGATGCTGCTAACGCTCGTGCAGCAGACAAGTTAGCCACCATTGAAGGCGCTATTGCTGAGGTCGCTTATCGTCTTGTTGCTCTTGCTGAACAGTTCATGACTGGTGAGCAGGTTGCTCGTATTGTTGGTAAAGATGGTGAGCCTTTGTGGGTCACTTTTGATTCTGACTATATTGCTGGCGAGTTTGACTTTGAAGTTGAGGCTGGTTCTACAGCACCTGTGAATGAGTCGTTCCGACGACAGATGGCGCTACAGATGGTTGATGCTATGTCGCCGTTTGCTGGTGCTGGACTTATTAACATGCCTGCTCTTGCAGCGCATGTTCTTCAGTTTGGTTTTGGTATTAAGAACCCTGATCAGTTCATTCAGCAAGCACCACCTCCTCCTCCTGAGATGGGTGGCATGCCACCTGAAGGTGCTATGCCACCACAAGGTGGAGCACCCATGCCTGACATGGGTGGTGGAGCACCTATGGCTATGAGTCCTGATCAAATGTCAGGTGTTGACCCCGCTGTTTTAGCAGCGTTGTCAAGCAGATTAGGCATGCAGTTACCTAATACTATGTAACGCAGATATATATCTATAGAGCAACCATTAGGACTCTAAGGAGAGCAAGTGAGTGACATACTCGATAATACCCCCGATATAGACCCCGTATATGACGGACAAGTCGAGGATTTGGGTGAAGCGGATGTAGATGTTCCGTTATTGGACGTTGACGAATATGGTGACCATTATGTCACTGTAAAAGTTGATGGCGCTGATGTACGTGTTCCTCTATCTGAAGCAGTTGCTGGTTACAGTCGTCAATCGGACTATACCCGTAAGACGCAGGAACTAGCACAGCAACGTCAGGAACTTCAGTGGGCTTCTGCCATTAGGCAGGCGCTGGACAATGATCCTGCTGGAACTTTAGATTTGTTATCTGAACATTATGGTGTTTCAAGAAAAGAAGCACAACGCATGGTGGACGATGATCCTTATCTAACTGATTACAGTTTGGATGATCCAGTTGATAAGCGACTGCAGGAGATCGATAAACGTGTGAGCGTTTTCGAGCAAATGCAGGCGCAGCAAAGGCTTGAAACTGAAATCCAAAGGTTGCAAAACACATATGGTGAAGACTTTAATCCTCAAGAAGTTGTCGCTGCTGCGCTTGCGCAGGGGAATACAAATCTTGAAGCAGTCTTTAAGCAGATCGCTTTTGATCGTGTTAGTGCTAAACGTTCAGTAGAAACTGAACGTGTCACTAAGGCTACTGAGGCGAAACGTGCAGCGTCTGTTGTTTCAGGTGCTACTTCTGCTAGAAGTGCTAAGGATGAGGTTGGATCTGTCAAATCAGTCGCAGACGCTTGGGCTGCTGCGAAACGACAACACGGAATTTCTTAACCTAAAGGGGTATTATTATGGCTATTCATGGAGATGCGCTACAAACTCTGTTGGCAACGACAGTTGCTAACTACCGCAAAACACTTACTGACAACGTTTTCAACGCTCGTCCTTTGACCTATTTCTTGATGGACAAGGGTCGTATCCGCATGTTGAATGGTGGTACGAACATTGTTGAACCATTGATTTATGGTGAAAACTCAACTGTGGCTTCGTACTCAGGTTACGACACCATTTCGTTGACTCCTCAGTCGGGTATCACTGCTGCGGAATTTGACTGGAAGCAGTACGCTGCTTCTGTCGCTATTTCGGGTATCGAAGAAGCGAAGAACAATGGTGAGCAGGCTATGGTCAACCTTCTTGAAGCGAAGATCATGCAGGCTGAAGAATCAATGAAGGAAGGCTTCAACTCCATGTTCTTCGGTGATGGTACTGGTAACAGTGGCAAAGACTGGAACGGCTTGGGCAACCTTATTGAATCAGGTAACAGTGTTGGTGGAATTAACTCGTCTACTGAAACTTGGTGGCGTTCATATGAGGAAAACACTGTTGCTGCTTTGAGCCTTGCTCAGATGACCACTGCTTATAACACTGCTTCTGTTGGTAACGATCATCCTGATATGATTCTTGGTACTCAGACTTTGTTCGAAAAGTATGAGTCGTTGTTGCAGCCTCAATTGCGCTACACCGACACCAAGACTGCTGATGCAGGCTTCCAAAACTTGTTGTTCAAGGCTGCTCCTGTGGCTTATGACGTTGATGCTCCTGCTGGAACAATGTACTTCTTGAACAGTAAGTACATCACTTTGGTTGGTCACTCAGACAAGTGGTTTGAAGTTACGCCGTTTATCCGTCCCGAAAACCTTGATGCTCGTTACTCGCTCATCATGTGTTACGGTAACCTTACGATTCGTAACCGTAAGCGTCAGGGTAAACTTACGGCTAAGACTGCCTGAGTTTTTCCGACAAGGAATGCAGAGAACCCACCCTTCGGGGTGGGTTTTTTGTTATTTAAGTAACGCTCAATTCATCTTATAGGAATCTATTTTTAGGGAGTTATTATGCGCGATAAGCCAAGTGGTGGAAAATCAAAAAATCCTGGGTCTCCAGTAGCAGCGTACGAGCGTGACAAGCGTTCTAAAACCTATGGTCCGACTGGTGGAGCGCAACCTCGTCCTACTCGTGGTTCGGGTCGCAAAGCAACTGATGTAGTACGTCCTACACGTGGTAAGGGCAACACTGGCGTTGCTCGTCCTACTCGTGGTGGTGGTTCAATGGTCGGAGATCAAAAGACTGCTGCTCGTGCTAGTGCAAAGTCTGAAGTACAATCCATTAAAGACACGAAGGCTTTGAAGGCTAAATTGCGTGGCGTTGATTACAACGCTCTTGGTCGTTATATGCAAGCAAAGGGTTATGGTGCTGCTGGTCGTAAAGCAGCCAACACTGGTCGCAAGACTCTTCCTAAAACTAAGTAGGTAACGATTCAGCCTACTATTGATGGCTGGAACACCTGTTTACTCATATTATGGAGTCTCTGCAAACGTAGGCTCACGACCCTTTGCCACAGCAGACGCATCACCTGCGCCTGCTGGTGGCATGCCATACCTTGGACACACTCGTTGCATTGCTAATGAGGAAACATGTCAGGGTGCTCGTGCCAAAGGTACTGACTATTGCATTGGTCATCTACGACAGAAGGCGAAGGAGATAGCCAGTGAACCTGACTGAGATTCGTTCTAAGATCCGTGAGATTGTTGATCTTGATCAGCAAGATGTTTCTGACACTCTTCTTAATATGTATATTAAGGATGGCTTTGAACGTATTGTTTCGTTAGAGCGTCGTTGGCCTTCTTATCAGAAAACTTTCAACTTGAGCACTGTTGCTGGGCAACGTGCTTATCCAATGAATACTATTGGTGATGGCAACCTTCGTGAAGTTATTTCTCTTGTTGATACTTCTGCGGTGGGTAATCGTTTGGAGTTTATTTCTTATGATGATGCTGAAGCGGTGTGGGTTGGTTCTTATGATCAAACTTCACGACCTTTGTATTACACTTTTTGGGAAGATCAAATCCATTTGTGGCCGAAACCTGATACGGTTTATCCTTTGGTTGTACGAGGGTACAGAAAATCGAACGACTGGTCCTCTTCAGACTCTACGGAAGTTGATGCTGACGCAAGATTGCATCAATCGTTGGTGTACTACGGTGTTGCGCAGATCTACCAATTACAAGAAGATGTCGAGTTGGCTACTTTCTATCGAAAAACATTCGATGAAGCGGTAAGGCTTGCTATTTCGGACATTATGCGTCCTTCGTCGCAACGTCCTTTTGCTGTGTCTGATGGTGCTCCTAGTAGGTCTCGTCGTTGGTGGTTGCAGTCACTTGGTAGGACTCTTGGTCAATGAGTCGTTTGTCGTTGCTTCGTACAGATGATTTCACTGGTGGTTTGAATCTTCGTGCTGACCCGTTCCAGTTGGGTCGTACTGAGTCACCTGATTTGTTGAACGTGGATATTGATCCACGTGGTGGTCTAACTGTACGTGGTGGTATGACAAAGTTGAATACGTCTGCTATTGGTGGGATTAGTAATGGTGCGTTCACGCCTAAGGGCTTGTACGCTTGGGATAATAGTTCTCCTCGTGTTTTGTTGGCTGCTAATAATGTTGTTTATGGTGCATCGACAACTGCGTTTTCTACTATTGGTGTGAATACGACTGCACCTTTTGGTGCGTCGTTTACTTCGTGGTCTGCGAGTACGGAAAGTTTTGTTTATATTGGTACTGGTGCTCTTACCCATAAGTGGGATGGTACTAATACTGCGAGTTCATTGATTGACGCTAGTACGGCGTATGCGGATGATTATGCTGCTCCTGTTACTGGGTATGCACCTAAGTGTCGTCAGATTGCTTCGCATGTGGATCGTTTGTGGTGTGCGTATACGACTGAAGGTGGCGTTGATTATCCGAACCGTGTGCGTTTCTCGCATCCTATTAATCGTGAGTCGTGGGCGACTAACGATTATATTGACATTGTTGAGGGTGGTTCGGGGATCACTGCAATCATTCCTTTTAATGGCAATCTTCTTGTGTTTAAGAAGCGTGCAGTGTTTTCTATTTTGGGTTATTCGACTGACACGTTTCAAGTTATTAACTTGACGAATGAGGTTGGTGCTGTTAATCCTTTGAGTGTTGTGGCTACTGAGGCTGCAGTGTATTTCTTTTCTTGGCCTGATGGACTATTTAAGTATGATGGTCAGCAGTTCAGTGATTTGTTTACTTCTATTCGTCCTTTGGTTCAGACTGGGCAGATTAACAATATTGCTCAGGACGAAATTCGTGTTGCTGCAATAAATCAGAAGATTTGGGTTTCTCTTCCTTTGGGTTCTAATACTAAGGCTACTGCTTCTTATATTTATGATCCTTCCTTGAAGCAGGGCGGTGCTTGGAGTAAGTATCAGACTTCTGATGGTAAAGGTGTTGGTAGTGGGTGTGATTTTGTTACGTCAACTGGCACGACTTATAATTTGGCTTGCCATCCTTCTAACGCTTATGTGTTAAAAGTTGATCAGTTGAGTGTGTATCAAGATGATGTTGGTACTGGTGCTACTAACTTCACTTCGTATTATACGACTCCTTGGCAGGATGCTTCTAATGTGTCTTCTCGTAAGATGTGGCGACGACCTGACTTTGTTGTGAAGCAAACCTCTGTTGCCACTAATTTAACTCTGCGTGTTTATCACGATTGGGAAGAATCTGTCATCGCTAAGACTTATATTCTTGCTTTGGATGCTTCGGGTTCTGCTCTTATTTGGACTGCTCCTGCTACAGAACCTGATGCTAACGCTGGTTGGAATCAGGCTAACTGGGGTGCTAGTGCTAGTGGTTCTGCTTTTGCTGTCGGCAAGTCTTTAGGACTTGCTCGCAGCGTTCAGTTGCAAATTCAAGGTGAGGGTGGAAAACCTTGGGGTGTCAACTCTATTACTTATAAATATAATCCACGAAAGGTGCGTGCCTGATGGCTACTGCTGCTGTTACTTATACGTTCGCTAATGGTACTAATGCTGATGGTACTCAAGTTAACTCCAACTTTTCAAGTGTCGTTAACTTTCTGAATACTGAAACTATTCAACGTGACGCAAGTATTGCGTTCACGGCTATTCCTAGTTTGCCTGCTGTTGATCCTACGACTGATAATCAGGCTGTACGTAAAGCATATGTAGATAACTTTTTACCTGCTGGTGTGATCACTCAGTATGGTGCTTCTACTGCGCCGACAGGATGGGTGTTATGTCAGGGTCAGGCTCTTAGTCGTACTAATCCTTTGTATAGTCGTTTGTTCACTGCTATCAGTACGACTTATGGTGCTGGTGATGGTACGACTACTTATAATGTTCCTAACTTGCAGGGTCGTATTCCTGTGGGTAGGGATTCCACTCAGACTGAGTTTGATGCTTTGGCTGAAACTGGTGGGTCTAAGACCAGTACGTTGACTACGGCTAATATGCCTTCTCACCAACATGGTGTTGGAACTATTGCCCCTAACACGATTGCTGATCACGTTCATGGTTTTGGTACGTTGGCTATTGCTAATACCAATCTTGGTTCTCATACACACATTCAAGATGCGCATGCGCATACTGCTAGTAGTACGGCAGATGGAAACCATAGACATGGAATTATTTCAGGTTTGGGTTCTTTCGCTATACGCAATAGTGGTTATATTGCTGGTGGATATATTGCTGGATACGATAGCAATGCCGATGGTCTTATTGATGGAACTTCCTCAACCTTGGGAGGTATGGCTGTTGCTAATGGTGGTCCTTACACGGACTACAGTTCAACTCACACTCATCCTATTACTGTTGATGCTCAAACTCCCACGAACCAATCGACAGCACTGGGGTCTCACTTACACGCCATATCAGGATCTGTCGCTACTGGTGGTGGACACACGCACACTATGAGTGGTTCTACTGCTTTTGAAGGTAGTGGCACAGCGTTCAGTAATCTTGCTCCTTACATTGTGGTGAACTACATCATCAAACTATGACAACTTGGACCGCACCCGATGTTGCGTCCCTGCGTGGTGACAACAGCAGACCTCTGCAAAAGATCTTTGGATCTTTAACAGAGTATCTTAAGCATTTTGAAACCACGATTATTGATGAAGTCATTTCTCAATCTTCTGAAACATTTGTGCGTAATGGTGAATCAACGACATTGACCATTGGTACTGTCGTGTATTTGGATGCTCAACAGGGTGATCGTGCAACTGTTAAACGTGCGTTTAATACGAGTGATGCTACGAGTGCTAAGACTCTTGGTGTCGTCGCAGAAACTATTGCTCCTAATGCTGATGGTCTTGTGACTACGTTGGGTTATGTTTATAAATGTAATACTGGTGGTTATACTGCTGGGCAGACTTTGTATTTGGGTTCTACTGCTGGGACGTTTACTGCTACTAAACCTGTTGCGCCTAATCATATGGTTTATGTTGGTGTTGTTGTTCGTGCTAATGCTGGCAACGGCATTATTTATGTTCGTTGTCAGAATGGTTATGAGTTAGATGAGATTCATGATGTTCTGATTACGTCGCCTACTACGGGCGACATTTTGATGCGTAATGGTTCTAGTTTGTGGATTAATACTCCACAAACTTCTATTACGAGTGTGGGTACTTTGACTGCTGGAACTGTTCCTGCAACATTGTTGTCAGGCACAGTTGCTTCTGCACGTATTAGTGGATCTTATACGGGTATTACGGGTTTGGGTACTGTCACTGTTGGTGATATTTCTTCAACGCTTTTAAGTGGGACTATTGCTTCTGCAAGGTTGAGTGGTTCTTATACGGGTATTACTGGTGTAGGAACTTTGACTGCTGGTACGTGGAATGGTTCTCTTGTTGCAGGTCAGTATGGTGGCACTGGTGTTGCTAACACTGGTAAAACTATAACGATTGGTGGCAACTTTACTACATCAGGTGCTTTTACTACTACGCTGACTGTCACTGCCAATACGAGTGTGACGTTGCCAACGTCGGGTACGTTGGCAACTACTGATGCTTCTAGTTTAACAAGTGGACTTCTTGCTTCTGCTCGTCTTAGTGGGTCGTATACGGGTATTACTTCTATAGGTACTTTGTCTACTTTGACTGTTGATGGCGCTTCTTCTGCTGCTTTCACTCTTGGTGACTGGGGGCCGAATGGCAACTATGGTGGCGTTATAGGCAACAAGGGTTATTTGCTTATTGGCAATAACTCTAGTGATGCCATCATGTATTTACGTACCTCAAGTGCTGGCACTGTCAATATTGGTGCTAATGGTGCTAACACCCTTATTGTTGGCGATGGTAGTTCTACTGCTACTAACATTGCTGGTTTGTTAACTACAGGAAATATTTGGAATACATCTACCGCAACGACAACATTGACTGGTTTTCAGTATGTCGTCAGGTCAACAAGTATTTATCCTGCGTATTATCATTTTACTTCTATGCGTGAAGGTAAACGCAATATTCAGACTTTCACTGATAGTGGTGTATTGATTGATCAGTTGAATCCTGTGACTTATCAAGCAAAGATAGATGAGACTGATGACGAGGTTACTTCTGCTTGGAAAGACGCTGACCTTGAGTATGGGTTTATTGCTGAAGAAGTTGCTGAGGTTGGTACAGGGTTTTTGGCTCAGTATGAGGATGATGGCGAAGGAAACTTGAAGCCTGCTGGCTGGAAGTTTCATGGTGTTGTATCTGTTCTTGTGGCAGAGGTTAAGGATTTGCGTAGTCGTTTGAAAGCATTGGAAGGTGCAAAATGAGTGAACAATCACAGGTAGATGCAGGCAAAGTTATTGAATCTTTGCTACGACAAGTAACTGAATATGCTCAGAAGGTTGCCTTGTTGGAGGCTTTTGTGGCTTCTGTGGATAAGGGTGAGGGTAACGAAAAGGGTGATTAGTGATGGCTTACACTGATATAGGTTTAAACTACGAACCTCAAAAGCGTAACGCTGCTATGCAGCGTGACGCTTCTTTAGCCATGAACGCATTTAGTCGCATGTTGTCGCAGCAACGTGGCGCTCGTGATGTTATGGCTACTGACAAGGCTGCTTCTAAAGGTCTTGAGGGTTTCGGGGCTGGGTATGGCAAGCGTGGTTTGCGTAATAGTGGCATTTTTAAAGGTGCTACTTCTGATTATTCGCAGAACTGGATGAACCAACGTAACGATCAGTTGGATGCTTTGCGTCAGCAGTTAGCACAGTACGACTTGCAGGATGCCCAGTCGCAGGCTGGATATACGAATACTTTGGCTGATATTGAATTAGCGAAGCAGCGTGACATTTTGTCTACGGCTGCTTCTTTAGCGGGCTTACGCCCATTTTTAGGAGCGTGAGTTATGGCTAGTGCTGATCAGATGGAACGTGACCGTAAGAAGACTGTTGGTAAACCAGTTACTACTTCTCCTTATAAGGGTCCGAGTGGTGGTGTACAGCCTAATTTTAGTGCTGCTGTTCAGTCTGCTGCTGCACCTGCACGTGCTGCAGCGAATTTATCATGGATGAACAATCCAGCGTTTGCTGGTTTTGTTGATGAAGGAAAACAACAAGGGCTTGCTGGAAACTCGTTGGCTACTTGGGTTACAGAACGTGCTTTGGCTGGTGCTGACTTTAGTGGTTTTAATAAACCAAAACCTCAAACTGGTGGTGGTGGTGGGACTGGTAGTAAATCTACGGCTAATCCTATGATGTCTGCTTTGTCGCAGTATGCAACCAACATTAATTCTTCTGCCAATAACCCCCTGATTAATACTGGGTATGGTCAGTTGTCTGCTGATGCTCAGGCTCGTGCTAAAGCACAGCAAGATATGATCGATCAGTTTTATGGTGGTGCTGAAGCACAACTTAGTGGTTTAAACACAGATGCGTTAGCAATGTTGGAAAGAATGTATAACCAAACTGCTGGCGAAATTAACACCCAGTCTGATGCAGGTCGTGCAACTATTGACGAGACCACCCAACGAGCCTTAGAGGCTCTTGGTGGTCAAGGTAATCCTTATGCTGGACTGCAGATGGTTAATGCTCCTGCTGTGAGCGATCCTATGGCTGCTTATAGTCAGGCTGCAGGTGCTCCTCAGGGTGGCATCCAAGCGTTGCAAGATATGTTGCAATCACAGAATGCGACGACAGGTGGGGGATTCAATAACCTTGCTCAGTTGTTGGGTGCTTCTCAGCAGGCTGCTCAGCAGTCTCGTATTGGTGATGTGAATGTGGCTCGTGCTGGTGCTCAGCAGGATTTGGCTGCTAATCAGCGTGCTGCAGCGTTGCAGGCGTTGCAGCAGTCTACGCAGGCTCGTCAGGCTCAGCAGGGTACGTATATGCAGCAGTTGCTTGGTTTGGGTCAGGGTCGTTTGCAGGCTGGTTTGCAGAATCAGACTGGCTTGGGTGATTTCTTGAATCAGTTGGGTGCTGGTCAGTTGCAAGCAAACTTGGGTCAACAGCAGAATACTCAAGGTCGTCAGGATCAGTTGATGCAACAGTTGTTGGGTCTTGCTGGTCAGGGTGTTGATGTGTCGCAGATTATGGCGCTTCTTGGAGGTCAATGATGGCTGTTAATGATCCTTTGGCTTTAGTTCAATTTCTAGATAAAAATAGTGGTGGTAAAACTCCATCTGCTTCGTCACAACTTAACTATCAGCAAGACATTATGTCGTCGCTGTTTAATCCGCAGTTTGCTGCTGCTTATGGCATGTTTGATCCTGTTGGTTTAGCCCCTGCTCCTTTCCAGTATGCGACACCAGTTTTGACTGGGTCGCTAAATAGTGCTACTCCTGTTTGGAAAGAAGTTGCTCAAGCAATTATGGATGGCACTATTGATCGTCAAAACGCCATTAGTGCTGTTGCTGAGGCTTTAGGTGTTGACGAGTATTCGACTGGCGCTGGTCTCACTATTGCTGATGTTAAATCTCAGATTGACGCAATGATTAAAGAGGCTGGGGATAGGCAGAACGCTCTTGCTGATTACGAAACAAAGTTACGTGAGGATGAGCAAAGCAATATTTATGGTAAGGCTGGCTTGCGCCAACCTTATGAGCAGTACACGTTGCAGGACGCTCCATTTACCCAAGACATTTTTGATCAGCAGTCTGAGTTGCAGAAGATGATTCAGACTTTAACTTTGAGTGATAAGAATCGTCGTACTAACACTAATGCTGATACTCAGGCTATTTATACAAAAATGATGGAGCAGGACAAGGCTGCTCAAGATGCTATTCCTAACAGGTTGATGCCTGAGTCGTGGGCTGATGCTAAGGCTTTGGCTAAGGCTCTTGGTGTTGACGAGGGGTGGATGAAAGATATCTACGATAAAAGTTTTGGTCTTGGCACTGTTCAAGTTTATGATGAAGAAAAAGGCAAGTATGTTGATAAAACTTATACTCGTGCCGAAAAAGAAGAAGCATTTAGGACTTGGATTAAGAATGAAGTTAACAAGGGTACTTCGGGTACGGGTTCAGGTTTGGACGACTGGTTCTCAGGCAACGACGACGAACGAGGAGTAAAGGTAAGTAATTATCTTAAAGAAGGTAAGCCTCTTATTAGTGGTAAGCGTAAAGAGAGTCAGAATCAAGATGCTCGTCGTGGCATAGCGATGTCGTACGAGGCTGCCAAACAAGCCAAAGCAAAGAACACTGATCAGTATGCTTCGGCTAGACGATTTAACGCAGAAGAAAAGGCTAAACAAATTGAGATCCGAAAATTGGCTCAGTTACAAAACCTTCTTGATGCTGGCAGAACGCCTCTGCAAGACCAATTAAACGAGCGTATGGCCCTATTTGGTTTAGGTAACAGTCTGTAGTATTATTGATGGCTGTTTATAATCCTCGTCTTGATATTGCTCGTGCTGCCCAGCAGCAGGCTACATCTGCTTCGGTTCAGACACTCAAAAGTGTTCTGAACCAGCAGACAATTGGTAGCACTCTACGCAAGGACTACACCAATGGTGCTGGTGCTCAAGGTCCACCTGATGTTGGTGGCTGGAAGGGTTTCCTCACTGACGTATTGGAGTCGCCTGTTGGGCAAGTCGTTGCTAAGGCTGGAGAAGTTATCTCTATCCCTCAACGTCTTTTGATTTCTCCTATTAAAGAAATTAAAGACTATCTAGATAACGATCCGAATACTAAGGCTTCGTGGGACGATCTTGGCAAGCAGGTTTTTGATCCTACTTTTGGTTTCGGTAAAGTCATTGGTGACTTGACAGATAGTGCTTGGGTTAATCGTGGTTTAGGATTTGTTGGTGACGTTCTTCTTGACCCATTGACGTATGTGACGTTGGGTGGTGGCAAGATCGCTGCTGGTATGAAGCAGTTGGACGAGTTCGGTAATGTCATGAAGGGTGCTAAGGGCATCTCAATGGCTGGCAAAGAAGGACGTTTGGCTCTTGCTACACGTTACTTAGATAAGGGTGGCGACGCTTCTAAGGCTGCAGCAATTGCACGTTATGGTCGTTCTGCTCTTGACGCTAAAGACTTCACTGATCTTGCTTTGGGTGTTGATCGTGCAGGCTTGTACTTCATGGGTAAGCGCATTAAAGGTACGACACGTTTGGGTGAGGGTTTTGAAAAGGGCTTTACGTCGATGCGTACGTGGAGTGGCGATCATGTATTTAAACGTGCTGCAGAGTTGTTTACCCCTGAGGATGCTGCTGCTGCTCGTAAGGCTTTGGCTCGTGGTACTGCACCGCCTGAGCGTGCAGAAAAGTATTTGCGTACTGTTATCTCTTTGAATAACCATCGTGCTGAGTCTGCTAAAGAGTTACGTTATGCTCAAGGCGAAATCTATAAGATGGTTGAAGAAATTGGTACGGGTGAATGGAAACTTCACTCTAAGAATGTTTATAAGATTCTTGAGGGTCAAGCGAGCACCTCTACGGGTGCTGCGCTTGATGCAGAGATGCGTATTGCTGAACGTGTCAAACAAATGTTTGGTGATCTTTGGAGTCGTGTAGATAACTCTGCTCTTGCTACTGACCCTGCTGCACCTATTGGGAAGATTGAAAACTATTTCCCTCACACAATGACTGATGATGCTTATCGTTATGTCGCTGACAAGAGTAGCGATAATGCGAATAACCTTCGTGATTTGTTGTTTAACCCTCTTGATAATGCTGGTGCGTTTAAGCATCGTATGCAGTTGGGTGACGAGTTCTTCGGTACTGTTTTGGAAAAGCCTGAGCAGTTGACTATTGATGGTTTGAATACGATTGCTCGTGATGGTGGTTTCAAGGGTGACTTCTTTGAGAGCGATATTAATCGTGTTCTTGATAAGTATTCTGCTCAGTATGGTGATCAGATGGGCATTATTGCTCGACGCAAGTATCTTGTAGATACTGGCGTGTTGCAAGAGGCTAATGCGAAACTTGTTTTTGATAAAGGTATTTTGCGACGACAGCAACGTCTTGTTAATCGTACTGTCGCTCAGCGTGAAAAGAATCTTGGTGAAGCAACCAAGATTATTGATGATCTTGGCGACACTTTGTTGAAGCATCTGAATATGCAGGCTGACAGTTTTGAATGGGTTACCAATGAGGCTGGCGATTTTATTTTAGATGCTGCTGGCAAACGCATTAAAGCGCCTTTACAGCGTATGCGTGATGAGGCTAGAAATATTATTTTGACTGGCGCTAAGGCTAAGCAGTTTGAGTGGTCTGCTCGTCAAGGCTTGGACGCTGCTCTTACTGTGTTGCGTCAAAGCCAAGACAGTTTGCGTAACTTGTATGACGACATACCTGAGGTTGTTCGTGTCGCTGAAAGTCGTTTGGCTGTAACAACTGAACGTATCAGAGTTCTTGATGAGAAGATTGCTGCTGGTCAAGTTGAGGTAGCAGATATCATTGAAGAAAGTTCTAAAATTAAAACTGAGTTGCAGGGCATTCAGCAGAGTGAACAATTGTTGCAACTTCATGGCAATGTTCTTAACAATCATTTAGATCGCATTGCCAATATGGACAATGTCGATGATCTTGCTGAGTATGCAGATCTTATTAATGCTGCTCGCACTCCTTTCATTGTTAACGACGATGTTCAAGGTACGTTGACTGCTCGTGTTCAAGGAAGACTTACTCCTACTAAAGAGGAACAAGTTAACCCAATGGGCATGTATAACACGATGCGTCGTAACATCAAGAATGAAGCAATCACTCTTGATGATGGCACTGTTCTTCCTGCTGGGCAGATGAGTGCTCAGAAAGAACGTATTCTTTCTAAGCGTTACCGTGATGCTGGTGGACAGTTTGAAGATGATATTCCTGCTTTGGTTGATACAGACTTGTGGCGTGCTGCCAACCCTGAGGGGTTGACACCTGCTAGTCGTATTGATCCAAGTCGTGTTACTCAGATGAATGCCGAAAAGTTACGCACTGTTGTTAACAGTGCGTTGCGTGGTGAAGCAAGCATTCGTGACATGCGTACTGCTGTTTTACGTATTGCTGCTGAGGGAAATATTTCTTATGACGAGTTAATTGAGGTTGCTGAGCAGTCTGCTCGTATTGACGATTTCTTTACTCGTCTTTTGAACGCACGAAAAAATTCTAAGAATTTTGTTGTGCTTCAATCTGCCAAGGATGATCTTGGTAAATTCAGTGGAGATATTAAGGGCGCTGCGCATCAATATATTGCTTCAGCAAAACTTGTTGGACAGTTGGAGCAGGCTGGTGCTGATCCAACTGCGCTTGTCCCTGTTGCGATGTTGCAGGAGTTTCTTGATCGTCCTGAGTATGAGTCTTTACGTGCGTTGTTTGATCCTTACTTGCAGGAGGAAGTGGATTACGCTGCTCTTGCTGGCATGACTCAAGTCGCTGATGCTGGTGAAATTGCTGGTGTTAACGCATTTGATCAACCTGCTTCTGTCGTCCGCATGAAACAGGGTGATGTTGTTGCACCTTTCGCAAAAGAGGCTGATCAGGTTGAACCTCTTACGTTTGGTCAGATGACAGATATTCTTCGTAGGTCTGTTGATAGTTCTATGGCGCAAGAATTCACCATCACTATTGGTGGTGGCGGTCAGATGGCTGGTCTT
>ENA-OUVC01000534-OUVC01000534.1-marine-metagenome-genome-assembly--contig:-NODE-534-length-24872-cov-6.931478_pt1 | contig 24872 bp, 21 predicted proteins | sample MGYA00248622_ERZ508571 | MGnify/ENA primary metagenome ERZ508571 (study PRJEB26236, sample SAMN06267175) | marine metagenome | isolation source: Columbia River Estuary | place: USA:Columbia River Estuary... | reverse complement strand
TGCAAAGGCGCGCAAAATTGGCTCCTTTCTAGGGGATGAATATGTGGTTGAAGCCTCCGTTGGTCATATCCGCGATCTGCCACAGCGCGCTGCTGATATACCAAAAGAGTTTAAGAAATTTGCCTGGGCTAAAGAGGGTGTAAATATTGAAGAAGATTTCGCACCTTTATATGTAATTAATCCAGATAAAAAATCTAAAGTTGCTGAGTTAAAAGATTTAATGAAAGATGCTGATGAGTTAATTCTGGCAACGGATGAAGACCGCGAAGGCGAAGCAATTGCCTGGCATTTAATTGAAGTTTTGCGTCCTAAAATTCCAGTGCGCCGAATGGTATTTCATGAAATTACCAAAGATGCAATTCAAAAAGCAGCTAAAGAAACACGCGATTTAGATTATCGCTTGGTTGATGCCCAGGAAACTAGAAGAGTTTTAGATCGACTATATGGATACCGACTTTCACCAGTGTTATGGAAGAAAGTTATGCCAAGAATTTCAGCAGGCCGAGTGCAATCTGTTGCTACTAGATTAATTGTTGAGCGAGAACGTGAACGCATGGCTTTTATTTCCTCTGCTTGGTGGGATCTGGCTGCCCAATGCGAGCCAGGATTTTCCGCGCGATTACTCTCTTTAGATGGCAAACGAGTTGCAGCCACCAATGACTTTGATGCAAATGGTGGAATTAAAGACAAAGCTGCTGCAAATATTTTGTTGCTAGATGAAGCAGGCGCTAGAGAATTAGTTCAATCATTAAATGGTCAAGTACTAGTTGTTAAATCCATGGAGGAGTCACCTAGAACAGAACGACCTAAGCCACCATTTACCACCTCAACAATGCAACAAGATGCTGGTTCACGCCTTGGCTGGGGAGCTCAATTAACAATGCGAATTGCACAACGCTTATATGAAAATGGCTACATCACCTATATGCGTACAGATTCAGTAACACTTTCTTCCTCTTCAATATCTGCTGCTCGCTCATCTGCACAGGCTCTTTATGGAAAAGAGTTTGTACCTGCAACTCCAAGAGTTTATGAGGGCAAAACTAAAAATGCACAGGAAGCACATGAAGCTATTCGTCCAGCAGGTGAAACATTTAGAACACCAGGTGAATTAGCACCAGAGTTATCCCGGGATGAGTTTGCACTTTACGATTTAATTTGGAAGCGCACCATTGCATCCCAAATGTCAGATGCTAAGAAGCAACAAATGCGAGTTGATTTTGATGTTAAAACTAAAACTGGTGCGGATGCAATATTTCGCGCTAACGGATCTGTAATTAGTTTTGCTGGTTTTCTTGCAGCGTATGAAGATATTGTTGAAGAAAAAGCAGACAGTGAAGAAGTAGATCGCAGATTACCTGCGATGAGTGTTGGTGAAAAAATTGAAGTAAGTGAGTACAGCTGTGAGGGGCATGAAACAAAGCCACCAGCAAGATATACCGAGCCAACTCTTGTTAAAAAATTAGAAGAACTTGGAATTGGGCGGCCTTCAACATTTGCTTCAATTATGCAAACAATTCAAGATCGTGGGTATGTGGCAAAGCGCGGACGGGCATTAGTTCCAACATTTTTAGCATTTTCAGTTACGGGCTTACTTGAGCAGCACTTTACAAAGTTAATTGATTATGAATTCACTGCGTCAATGGAAGAAGATTTAGACAAAATAGCAAATGGTGAAGAGGAGCGCGTTACTTGGCTTACTAAGTTTTTCTACGGCACTGAAAATAATCCAGGTCTTGCTGATTTATCAGCTGATTTAGGAGCAATTGATGCTCAAGCAATTAACACCATGAAGATGGGTGAGGACATTGAAATTAGAGTGGGAAGATTTGGCGCATATCTGCAACAAGGATTAGGGGACGCTAGAAAGTTTGCCAACATTCCAGAACAGATGGCGCCAGATGAATTAACACTTCCGATTGCAATTGAATTACTCGCTAAACCGTCCGGTGAGCGAAAATTAGGAGTAGATCCACAAACAGGTCTTGAAGTAATCGCTAAGTCTGGCAGATTCGGTGCTTACATCACTGAAGTTTTTCCAGAAGAAATTGTTGAAGAGGGTGCTAAGAAAAAGAGAAAAAAGAAAGATGCACCAAAACCTAAAACTGCATCATTATTATCAACAATGTCATTAGATACTGTTGATTTATCAGATGCACTGAGGTTGTTATCACTTCCTAGATCACTTGGAAGTTATGAAGATGAAATTATTACAGTTCAAAATGGTCGCTACGGTCCATATATGAAACACGGCGCAGACTCTCGCACATTAACAAGTGAAGACCAATTATTTTCAATTATGTTAGATGAAGCAATTGAAATATATAAACAACCAAAGGTCAGGCGCCGCGGTGTTGCAAAGCCACCACTTAAAGAATTGGGCAAAGATCCACAAACAAGTAAAGAAGTAATTGTTAAGGATGGCAGATTTGGTGTTTACGTAACTGATGGTGAAACAAATGCAACTTTGCGCCGTGGTGATGCGGTTGAATTATTAACTCTTGAGCGAGCACTTGAATTACTTGCCGGCCGGCGCGCATGGGAGATTGAAAATCCTGGCGGTTCAAAAAAGAAAGGTAAGCGAGCTAAGAAGAGTGCGCCAACCCTTACTGAAAAAACTATTAAAGGCGCAGGTGCTAAAAAGAAGTCTAAAAAAGCGGCCACTGGTGTTGGAAATGCACCAAAATAATGGTCACTAGGCGCAAGTAGACTTACAACATGTCACTGCCATATCCAGCAGCTCCAGCCCAATCAGTATCTAGAAATGTGCTGGCAATACCTGCGTTTAGAAAACTTTGGCAAGCAATGGCATTCTCATCTTTTGGTGATTGGCTAGGTCTTCTTGCTTGCACAGCTTTAGCTCAGCAACTAGCTGGTGGAGATTATGCAAAGGCAAACTTTGCAATTGCAGGAGTTTTTATTGTCAGATTACTTCCAGCAGCTTTACTTGGCCCATTTGCTGGAGTAATTGCTGATCGCTTTGATCGAAGAAGATTAATGATTATCTGCGACATTTTAAGATTCTCACTTTATTTATCAATACCAATTGTTGGTAATTACTTTTGGCTTTATACCGCAACTATATTAGTTGAAATTGTTACATTATTTTGGTCACCAGCTAAGGAAGCATCTGTGCCCAATCTAGTTCCAAAATTAAAACTAGAAAGTGCTAATCAAGTCTCACTACTTGCTGCTTATGGAACTGCTCCTATTGCCGCAATAGTTTTTTCGACTCTGGCAATTTTTACAGGCGCAATTAACTCAGCCCTTGGTAATAAAACACAAGCCTCTGCTGCTGATTTAGCTTTATATATTAATGCAATTAGTTTTGCTTTTTGTGCTTACACAATTTGGCGTTTAAAGGAGATACCAGAGGGTCCTGGCAAAAATCTAAAGCAGATCTCACTAGGTAAATCACTTTGGGATGGATTCTCATTTATCAAAGATTCTAAAATTATCAAAGGTCTTATATTTGGAATGCTTGGTGCTTTCTTTGCAGCAGGTGCGGTAATTGGTTTAGCCAGAACATTTGTTGATGACCTACAAGCAGGTGAAGCTGCCTACGGTATTTTATTTGGCTCAGTATTTCTTGGCTTAGCACTTGGAATATCCTTTGGCCCTAAAGTTTTTTCACAGTTTTCTAGAAGGCGCTTATTTGGAATATCTTTAACAATTTCAGGGATTTTATTAGTAACTCTTTCATTAATGTTAAACCTAGTATTAGCAATCTTTATAACAATCATTCTTGGTCTCTTTGCTGGTATTTCTTGGGTAACTGGATTTACCATGCTAGGACTTGAGGTTGAAGATGAGGTGCGCGGGCGCACATTTGCATTTGTGCAATCTTTAATTCGCGTTGCATTAGTACTAGTACTAGCGGTATCACCATTAGTTGCAGCAGCTATTGGTCAACATACTTACACTTTTAGAACAACAACTCTTACCTATAACGGCGCAGCATTTACTATGTTTTTTGCAGGCCTCATTGCAGTACTAGTAGGAGTGATTTCATATATACAAATGCGAGATCGGCCGAATGTTTCACTGTTAAGTGATATCAAATCAGCATTTCGTGGTGAGTTAGGCACAATTACCGGACAAGCAACCGCTGGTGTGTTTATTACTTTTGAAGGTGGGGAAGGTTCTGGTAAATCAACTCAGACTAAGTTATTAAAAGATTGGCTAGAAAAGAATAATGAAACAGTATTACTAACTAGAGAGCCAGGGGGCACACCACTTGGTAATCAGCTTCGCGATATTTTATTAGATAATAAAACTGGAAATATTTCACCACGTGCTGAAGCTTTAATGTATGCAGCTGATCGAGCAAATCATGTTTACACAATGATTAGGCCTGCACTAGAAAAAGGTGAAGTAGTAATTAGTGATCGCTTCTTTGATTCATCCGTTGCATATCAAGGAGCTGGCAGAGTCTTATCACCTGCTGAAGTAGCAAGAATTTCAAGATGGGCCACTGAATCATTAACTCCAACCCTGACAATTATTATGGACCTTCCAGCTGAGATTGGTTTGGCAAGATTGCAATCAACTGATCGCTTAGAGAGTGAGCCACTGGCATTTCATGAAAGAGTGCGCCATGAGTATTTAAACCTTGCCTATCAAGACCCAGAAAGATTTTTACTAGTTGATGCCACATTAAGTATTGAACAAATACACCAAGTGATTATTGAAAGAGTTGGTTTAATTAAAGCTCTTAAAAGAAATCAAAAAAACTAATGAGTGTTTTTGACCAATTAGTTGATCAGCAGCAGGTAACTAACGTTCTTAAAGATGCAGTATTAGCAGCGAGTGATAGTGGCAATTTTGGCCAACAAATGACACATGCTTGGCTTTTTACCGGCCCAGCTGGTTCAGGTAGATCAAATGCAGCAATAGCTTTCGCTGCCGCATTAGTTTGCCCAACAGGTGGTTGTAATAAGTGCGCTGAATGTTTATCAGCAATTTCAGGCTCACATGCTGATGTTGAATTAATAAAAACTGAAGGCTTATCAATAAAAATAGATGAGGTTAGAGATTTAATAAGTAGAGCATCTTGGGCACCTTCGGTAGCAAATTATCGAGTTGTAGTTATTGAAGATGCTGATCGTTTAACTGAGGCGGCTGCAAATGCTTTACTTAAAGTAATAGAAGAGCCAGGTGCTAGGACTGTATGGCTACTTTGTGCGCCAACTCTAAGTGATGTATTAGCAACAATTAGATCACGTTGTCGCCATCTTGGCCTGCGCACACCATCTATAAAGGCAGTAGCTAAATTACTTATTGAGCGAGATTTAATCAGTGAAGATTTAGCAATCTTTGCAGCTAAGGCTTCACAAGGTCATATTGGCGTTGCTAGATATCTTGCAACTGATAAACAAGTAAGAGATGACAGATTAACGACTTTAAAGATTCCCTTAATGATTACAGATATTTCCTCCGCTTATAAAGCAGCCCAGTTACTAGTTGATACAGCTAAAGCGCGAGCTGAAGCAGATGCTGAGGTGCGCGATAGCGCTGAGATTGAAAAGTTAAAACAAGCTTGGGGATCAACTGGTTCAAAACTTGCAGCCGGAGGAGCGAAAGCGGTTAAAGAGTTAGAGAAGGAACAAAAAACTAGAAGCACTAGATTAGTTAGAGACTATTTAGATAGAGCGCTTTTAGACCTAGCAACACTTTATCGAGATGTAATGCTTGTTCAATCTGGAGTAAGTGAGAGCTTAATTAACTCTGATCTAAAAACTGAGATTACAAAAATGGCTGGCTCAATTACAGAGAGTAAAACTTTGTTAAAGATTCAAATGATTTTAAAGGCAAGAACAAATTTGGCCCATAATGCCGCCCCATTACTGACAATTGAAGCACTTATGTGTGAGTTACGGCGCTAAATATGGTAATTAGCACACTCATTGATAGGGCAAAATACTCTCATGCGTCTTGACCATATTTCCTACGTTGCCTCTCATGATCAAATCTCTGATGTTGTGAACCGGATAGGTTCTCAAATTAGTACTGCATTTATCGATGGTGGTATTCACCCAAAGTTTGGAACTAGAAATTTCACTGCTCCATTATTAAATGGTCAATACCTTGAGATTGTTTGTCCACTAGATCATCCAGCAACTGATGCCACACCATTTGGCCAAGCCGTTAAGAAAAAAGCAGAGGCTGGCGGCGGATGGCTTACTTGGGTATTTAGTTCAAGTGATTTAGCAGGTATCGAGGAAAAATTTGGTAGAAAAGCAGCTGATGGTTATAGGACTCGGCCAGATGGCAGTGAATTAAAGTGGAAGCAAATTGGTGTTAAAGAAATTATTGGATCTGGTGAGTTACCATTTTTTATTCAATGGCTAACTGATAATCATCCATCAAAGGATGGAAATAGCGTTGCAAAAATTAGCAAGCTTGTTATTGCAGATGATGAAAAATTAGCTGATTCTTGGTTTCAAGATGAGATTAAATCTGCTCTAACTGGTGTTGAAATTGAATGGGTTAAGCCTGAATCAAATGAGGGCGATAAAGGAATTGTTGCAGTTGAATTAACTGTGAATAATTCAAAAATAAGGCTTGATTAATAGTTGGTAAGTAAGAAAGATAAAGTAAGGTAAACTTAAGCTAGTAATTTCCCATGTGCTTACACTTTGTAAGCGCCTTGCGGGTCTTAATCTCTAATCACCACCAAGACGCGCATCATGTCTTGTTAGGTTGATTATGTCATTTAAAGATTTAGGCGTTAACGCTGCGCTAATTAAAGCCTTAGTTGCAACAGGTATTGAAAAGCCATTTCCTATTCAAAAAGCCACATTGCCGGATGCAATTGCTGGCAAAGATATTTTAGGTAGAGGCCAAACCGGCTCTGGCAAAACCCTAGCTTTTGGACTTGCCTTAATGACTCGCCTAGCTGGCAAAACAGCTAAACCGATGCAACCACTAGCACTCATTCTCTCACCAACCAGAGAGTTAGCAATGCAGATCAGTGATGTAATCGCGCCACTTTCTAGAACAGTAAATTTAAATTCACAAGTTGTTGCAGGCGGACTTTCATACTCTAAACAAATTCAAGCATTAAAACGCGGAGTTCCAATTGTGGTTGCTACCCCTGGACGTTTAATAGATCTTATTCAAAAAAAGCATATTAAGTTAGATGATATTTCAATTACAGTATTAGATGAAGCAGATCAGATGGCAGATATGGGTTTCTTGCCAGATGTTAAAAGAATTCTTGATCTAACTAAACCAGGTGGACAAAGAATGTTATTTAGTGCCACATTAGATAGAGATGTTGATTCATTGGTTAAAAAATATTTAAAGAATCCAATGACTCACTCACTTGCTAATGAGAAATCAACTGCCGGAAATATGAGCCATCATGTGTTAATACTTGAGCAAGCACATAAAGATTTAATTACTGCTCAGATTGCAGCTAGAAAAGGAAAGAGTATTTTCTTTGTTAGAACTAAACATGGCGCGGATAAGTTAACAAAAAAGATGAATGAGGTTGGAGTTGCAGTAGGCGCCCTTCATGGTGGTAAAACTCAAGCTCAAAGATCTAGAGTGTTAGAGGCTTTTAAATCAGGAAAAACAAATGCGCTAGTAGCAACTGATGTAGCAGCTCGCGGAATTCACGTTGATGATGTTTCATTAGTGGTCCATGTTGATGCTCCTGAGAATCACAAAGATTATCTACACAGAGCAGGTAGAACTGCTAGAGCAGGCGCTGTTGGAACTGTGGTAACTCTTGCAACACATAAGCAACGCAAAGGTGTGCATGGATTAACTGCTCGAGCTGGCGTTAGATTAAGTGAATCAACAGTCAGACCACTTGATGCTAATTTAGTAAGAATTACTGGCGCAGCTGAACCATCTGGAATCCCAATTGTCTTAGCCGGTGCTACAAAAGGTGAAGAGAGTGGAAGATCTGATCGCTACCGCGGTTCAAGATCAAGAGGCGGCGGTAAAAAGAAGAAATCACGACCACGACCACATGAGCGTCGTAAACGTCCAAGGTAAAAATTTAGTTAAATACAACTTCTATGGCAAAAATTTCAAATAGCATCGAATTAAACGGAATTAATTTTATTTCCGAATCTGAACGCAAAGGCTCTGCTAAATCCTTATTTTGGCCATGGGCAGCTGCCAACGTTTCATTTTTAGCTATTTCATACGGATCATTTTTTCTTGGCTTTGGCATATCTTTTTGGCAAGCCACTGCAGCTGCCATTATCGGAACTTTAGGTAGTTTTTCTTTAGTTGCTATTTCATCCCTTGCTGGCAAGCGGGCAAATGCACCAACTATGACATTATCTAGAGCAGCCTTTGGTGTTAAAGGAAATGCATTACCAGGCTTTTTATCTTATTTAATATTTGTTGGTTGGGAGACAGTATTAGTTTCACTAGCAACTTTGGCTTCTGAAACTGTATTCACTAGAGCAATTGGTATTAATCCTGATCTATCTAAAATTATGGGATTTTTACTAGCGGGTGGGCTTACTGTTTTAGGTGGAGTTCTAGGTTTTAAAGTAATTATGAGAATACAGTTTTACTTAACACTAATTACGTTAGTTCTAACTTTAGGTTATATAGCCTTAACAATTGATCAGGTAAATTGGAGCGCGGTATCAGCATTACCTACCGGATCAACTCAAGGCTTTATTGGCGCATTAATTTTTGCAATTACTGGAATAGGTCTTGGTTGGGTTGGCTGCGCAGCTGATTACTCAAGGTATTTACCGCGCAAGACTTCAAGTAAGGCAGTAGTTGGTTGGACAATATTTGGAGCATCAGTAGTGCCAATTATTTTAGTAATTTATGGATCACTCCTTGCTGGCTCTAGCAAAGCATTAAATGATCAAGTTGCTTCAGATCCAATTGGAGCTTTAACTACGCTTTTGCCGACCTGGTATTTAATCCCCTTTGCGTTTGTAGCTATTTTAGGATTAATTGGTGGAGCAATTCTTGATCTTTACTCATCTGGTTTAGTTTTAGTTTCAATTGGCCTGCCAGTAAAGCGTCATATCGCTGCAAGTATTGATGGCGTAATAATGACGATTGGCACAATTTATTTAGTTTGGTTTGCAAGTGATTTCTTTGTTCCTTTCCAAGGATTTTTAATTACATTAGGTGTGCCAGTTGCAGTTTGGTCTGGCCTATTTGTTGCAGATGTATTAATGAGAAAGAGTTATGCAGAAACTGAGTTATTTGATTCAAATGGCAGATATGGTGCTTACAACTTTAAATCTATTGGTTTAGTTTTATTTGGCACATTTATTGGCTGGGGATTAGTAACAAACTCACTTGCCTCTTGGTTATCTTGGCAAGGATATTTACTTTCAACTTTTGGTGGCAAAGATGGCCCATGGGCATATGCAAATCTTGGAGTTATAGCAGCGCTACTTATTGGCTTTATCGGCCATATTATTTTATCAAAGCGTGATATTAAGGAATAAAAAGTTTAATTTTTCCAAGAAGTAAACAGCGGTCTACCTTCGGCATACCCGGCAGCTGATTGAATACCAATTACAGCTTTTTCATTAAACTCAATTAAGTTTTTAGCACCGCTATATGTGCAAGATGAACGAAGGCCTGCAATGATTTCATCAATTAGATCCTCTACGCCAGGACGAGCTGGATTTATATACATCCTAGAGGTTGAAATACCTTCTTCAAATAATGACTTACGTGCGCGATCAAATGCATCTTCACTAGCAGTTCGAGCCGCTACCGCACGTGCTGATGCCATACCAAAGGATTCTTTATAAAGTCTGCCATCTGAATCTTTTCTTAAATCACTAGGGGATTCATATGTGCCAGCAAACCATGAACCAATCATTACTTGGGATGCACCTGCTGCTAAGGCAAGTGCCACATCTCTTGGATGGCGCACTCCACCATCTGCCCAAATTGTTTTACCGTGTTTTTTAGCTTCAATAGCGCACTCAAGTACTGCAGAGAATTGTGGGCGGCCAACTCCAGTTTGCATACGAGTTGTGCACATAGCACCTGGTCCAACACCAACTTTAACTATGTCAGCTCCTGCTTCAATTAATTCTTTAGTACCAGCTGCAGTAACAACATTGCCAGCAACAATAGGTATTACAGGATTTAGTGCTCTAATTGTTTTAAGAGCATCAACCATCTTCTTTTGATGACCATGAGCGGTATCAACAACTAATACATCAGCTCCTGCTGCAATGAGCGCCTTAGCTTTCTTTTCTACATCCCCATTAATTCCAACAGCTGCAGCAACCCTTAACTTTCCATTAGCGTCTAGTGATGGTTGATACATCGTTGCTCTAAGTGCTCCGGTGCGAGTGATAATTCCAACTAGCTTTCCAGATTTATTAATTACTGGGGCAAGGCGCCTTCGCTTATCAGTTAAAAATTCAAATGCCTCTTTAGGCGTTACATCATCTTTTAAACTTACTAAATCTTTTGACATGATTTTATTTAACTGAGTAAAGCGATCAACATTTTCACAATCTGCTTCAGTAATGATGCCAACTGGAACATCATCTTCAACCACAATTAGAGCGCCATGAGATCTTTTAGTTATTAAATCAATGGCATCTGCCACAGTTTCATTAGGGTTTAAGGTAACTGGGGTATCAAAAATAATATGGCGAGACTTAACCCAACTAATTACATCAGCAACAATTTCAAGTGGAATATCTTGTGGGATAACAGCGATACCACCACGTCTGGCAACTGTTTCAGCCATTCTTCGACCACTTATTGCAGTCATGTTTGCTACGACTAATGGAATTGTGGTGCCAGTTTTATCAAAGGCGGTTAGATCAACATCCATTCGGCTTGATAACGCAGAATAGGAAGGGACCATAAACACATCGTCATAGGTGAGGTCGTGGCTTGGGTTATTTATGAAACGCACGTGGGGAAATTATACTCAGGTTTATCTAAGCCACCCACGCTCAGTTTCCCTAGCCACCAGCGCTAATTAAGTTAATTACACCCTCACCTATCAGCCTTAATTGCTAGGGTTGTCTTACTTCCAAAGCAGTTTAAGCCTACAGGAGAGAATTTGGCCGACGACGACGATATCAATTCAGAAGAAATAATTACTGAAGAGATGCTTTGGGAAAGAATTCCTGAAGTGCAAGGTCTTGATCGAGCAAATACATATTACGAATTATCTGCGCGAATTTATGCCCGCGGACAATACGATGAAGCATTAGCGTTAGCTGAAACAGCGCGAGATATTTATTCAGATCTTGGCGCAATCGCACCAGCTGATGGCTTAGCCCAGGCTTACTCAGCAATTGGTTATAACTTAAATCAATTAAAGCGAATGAATGAAGCAGCTAATGCAATGAGTAAAGCAGTTGACCTACTTCGTGAAACAAAATCACCAATGGCAATCGAACTTGCCTGCACCTTAGGTGAGTGGTGGTTTAACTCTAAAGAGTATGAAAAAACTATTGAGTGTATGAATTTATGTGTGCAAGAGCATTTAGTAGACGGAAATGATTCAGGAGCTGCTAATGACATGCACTTAATTGGTTGTGCATATCGGGAATTAAAAAATTATGAGAAAGCACTAGAAGCATTTAAAGAATCTAGAGCGTTGTTTAAAAAACTTAAAGAGGTTATAAATGTGGCAAGGTGTGATCAAAAAATTGCTCACTGCCTAACTGAGTTAGGAGATGCCGAAGGTGCATTAATTTCTGCGCAAAAATCACTAGATGTTTTTGTTACCGCCCATGATCACAGGCGTGAGACCTACTCATCATTTGAATTAGGTAAAGCACAGATTGCCTCAGAGCAGTATGAAGAGGCACTTATGACCCTTGAAAATGTGCTTGAGAATGTAACTGAATCAGAGTTTAAAGATTTTGAATTTATTATTGATATTGAGAGAAAAATTTCTATCACACTTACTAAATTAGGCCGCCTTGATGAAGCAGATGAAATTGCTCGTCGCCTTGATGCAGTAGTTGAGGTAATTGACGAAAACTAGTTTTTCGGGTGATTACTTGGATTTAAATGTTGCATCGCCCAGGCATACATTGCAATAGCACCAGCTGCTGAGGCGTTCATAGATCTAGTTGAACCATATTGAGAAATAGCAAGAACAACTGAACAAACTGCCACACCCTCATCACTCATTCCAGCGCCCTCTTGGCCAAATAACATCACACATCTTTTAGGAAGGGTGGCACTTTCTAATTGTTTTGAAATTGGCAGATTATCTATTCCAATAATTGGCAAGCTTTCTTTATCACACCACTCTTTAAACTCTTCAACGGTTGCGTGGTGATGCACAGTTAGATATCTATCAGTAACCATTGCGCCACGCTTATTCCAATCACGCTTACCCACAATATGAACTGCGCTTACATTAAAAGCATTTGCAGTTCTAACAATTGATCCAATATTTAAATCGTGTTGCCAATTTTCAATTGCAATTTGTAGATCATGTCGCTTGGTATCAAGTTCAGCGACAATTGCTTCAACCGTCCAATATCTGTATTTATCTAAGACATTTCTTCGATCACCATGCTCAAGAAGTTCTTGATCAAAGTGATTATCAGTTGGCCATGGTTTAGAGTGTGGGCCTACGCCAACAACCTGGTAGAACTCACCAGGGCCAACAATTGATTCAGACATGAGTGAACCTTAAGGGTTAAGGAGTGATGATGAGAAAATCTTGGCTCCCTGCTTATCTTGCTCTTGGAACAGTCTGGGGTTGCTCCTTTATCTTTATCGAATTAGGCCTTGAATTCCTAACCCCATTTGGCGTGACTTTCATTAGGTGCGCTTTAGGTGCAATCACGCTAATCATAATCTCAAGAATTCGAAAGATTGATCTGCCAACAGATAGAAAAGTTTGGCAAAAGCTGTGGGTAGTTGCCCTGTTATTAAATGTTATCCCAGGTGTCTTATTTGCTTTTGCTCAACAGTATGTAACATCTGTTTTCGCTTCAATTATTAATGCAGCAACTCCACTAATGACGCTGGTGTTTATACTTGTTATTTTTAGAGAAGAAAAGTTAAAGCGAGAGCAAATCTTTGGATTACTAATTGGCGCTCTAGGTGTAATGACTGTTGTTGGTGTTTGGAAAGAGCTTGGTGATAATCAACTAGTTGGCGTGATCGCACTTCTGATCGCAGTATCTTGTTATGGCGCCTCATATCCATACTCAACACGAAATGTTATTCCACTTAAACTAAAGCCAGAGGCGCTAGCGGCTGGGCAATTAATTATGGCAGCAATAACTCTGCTGCCACTTTTCTTAATTAATGGTATTTCAAATAATTCTTACCCCCGCCAATCAGTAATTGCAATGCTTTGCTTAGGAATTTTTGGCAGTGGTTTTGCTTACATTTGGAACTTTTCAATTACAGCAGCAGCTGGAAGTGCGATTGCAAGCTCGGTGACATATTTAACTCCGGTAGTTGCAGTAATTGTGGGGCGCTTGTATTTAGGAGAAGTAATAGTCTGGCATGAAATAGTTGGGGCTATAATCGTAATATTGGGTGCTCTGCTTTCACAAGGAAGATTAAATAGATTGGTAAAGACTAAATGAGAAAATTATCAATCTTTATAGTTTCACTTCTGTTTTTAAATATACAGCCAACTCACGCAGTTGAAACCCTGCCTCAACCATTTTTTAATTATTTAAATTCAAAATACCTTGGAGATCCTGGTGTTATTTTAATTGATAAAGCAAGTGGTGAAGTTATCTATGAAAGTGGTTCAACAAAAGCTAGAACTCCTGCCTCGGTTTTAAAGCTCACATCAGCTGCTGCAATTGCTCTAACTTTAGATGCTAATACTGTTTTTAAAACAGCGATTTATAAAACTGAAAAAAGAGGAGTTTTTGTAATTTGGGGAGAAAATGATCCTTGGATAACATCAAATGCAAAATATCGAGATGCTAACAAACGTGCTTATATGCCAAAGTTAATTAAGGCAGCATTTGCTTCCGATAAAAAACTAAAGAAAATAACACTTATCTATAAAGGTGTGAATAATTCTGATATCTATTATGCAAAAAAAGCATTAAAAAGAAGAGCATCAGTTGCCTATAAACCACTTAGTAAAAATATTGAAGTTGAATCATTAATTACCGAAAAACTTAGCGAAGTAGAATCTCCACCACTTTCTAAGATGATTAGATTTGCATTGCTCTATAGCGATAATGTGCTTTCACAACGGCTTGCAATGCTGGCAACAGGTAAGAATGGCTATCCATTAAATAAAGAGGGATTAAATGATATGGCTCATGAAAAACTTACCACTCTCGGTATTGATACTAAGGGAATGAAATTAGTAGATGGATCTGGTCTTGGTGGTTCTAATCGAATTTCAGCTGTAACTGTCTCACAACTTCTTCTTAAAATCAGAAGTGAGCCACAACTTAAGGTTGTATATGACTCTTTGCCAGTTGGAGGTGAATCTGGCACATTAATTGGCCGATATCACACAACCGCCCCACAAGCAGTTGGCATAGTTAAAGCAAAAACTGGTTCAACTCGTCATACAGTTTCATTAGCCGGATACACAAGCGCAGGTGAAAAAGAGTATGTATTTGTTGTAATTGCAGATGGTGTTGGTAGAACTAAGCGAAGCCAAAATGCTGCGCGAAGTGCAATTGATCGAATGCTTGGAACAATTACTAAGCCAGTTGTGATTGGGCTAACACCACCAACGGTTGAAAATAATCCAGTAGCAATCACTCAGTAACCAACTTATATAAAGCAGCGGTAGGGTTAGCGGTAAATGAAACAATATATATCGCTAATGAAGTTGCGAGTTGTTGAACTTTTATTAGTAACAACTGTGCCAGCACTTTTTCTAGCAACTAATGGCATACCGGACCTATCTTTAACTTTTTGGAGTTTATTAGGTGGCACATTAGCCGCCGGGGGCGCTAATGCTTTTAATATGGTAATCGAATCCGATACTGATAAATTAATGAAGCGCACTGCAAATCGTCCAATTTCAACGGGACAAATTTCAAAAAGAAATGCACTTTTATTCTCTTCAATTATTTCACTGCTTTCATTAGCAATTTTTTATATTTTTACTACTGAATTAGCTACTGTATTAACTGCACTAGCAATCATCTTTTATGTTTTTGGGTACACAATTGCGCTTAAGCGCCACACCTCACAAAATATAGTTTGGGGCGGGATTGCTGGGTGTATGCCGGTATTAATCGGGCAAGCTGCAGTTACAAACTCATTAACTGCTACATCTTGGCTATTTTTTCTTTTAATCTTTTTTTGGACTCCACCACATTTTTGGGCCCTAGCCGTTAGATACAAGGATGATTATGCAGCCGCTGGCATACCTATGCTTCCGGTAGTTGCTCCGATTAGATCTGTGATAAATCAGATGTGGTTTCACTCACTAGCGATGGTAATTGTTTCACTACTTGTGATTAGAAGTGCTGGGCTAAGTAATTGGCTATTTGTAATTACTTTATTACTTATTGTTGGCTGGAAGCGGCAGTTAATTAAATTAACTAAGCAGCCAAGTGAGGTAAATGCTGGCAAATTATTCCAAGCATCAATCATATTTCTCAGTATTTACTCATTTTTGCTAGTACTCGGTGTATTGCTTAAGTAGTTTTCACACTATTTAATGGGATAATTTTCCCATGTCCTCCCCTCTAGCAATTGATGTTGCCGATTTATCTAAAAAATATGGCGAGCGAATGGCGCTTTCACACGCTAATTTTGAAGTGCCGATGGGAAGTATTTGCGGCTTTGTAGGTCCTAATGGTTCTGGTAAAACTACAACAATAAGAATGCTGCTTGGTTTAATCTCACCTACAACTGGTAGCGGACATGTGTTAGGTGAATCAATAACACATCCAGAGAAATATTTACCAAGAGTTGGCGCAATGATTGAAGGCCCAGCTTTTTATCCAGCACTGACTGGTAATCAGAATTTAACGGTACTAGCAAAACTAGGTGGCTTTGATACTAAATCTATTCAAGGCTTACTTGATTTAGTTGAGCTAGGAGATCGTGGAGATTCAAAGTATAAAACTTATTCATTGGGTATGAAACAAAGATTAGGAATTGCAGCGGCATTACTACCAAATCCAAAGCTATTGGTATTAGATGAACCAACAAATGGTTTAGATCCAGCCGGAATTCAGGAGATTAGAAACCTACTTCGTAAGTTAGCTAACTCAGGTACTACAGTTTTTATCTCATCTCATCTTTTATCTGAAATTGAAGTAATTAGTGATTATTTAGTGATGCTTAGATTAGGAAAGGTAATTTTTTCTGGCAAAACAAGTCAGTTACTAGCTAAACAACAACCAGTTATTGTGGCAAAGCCTGAAAAATCTAGTGATTTAGATAAGTTATTAAAGATTGCAAAAGAAGCAGGCCATGAGTGCACTGTAATTGGCGATAGCGTTCATGTAACTGGCGCCAGTGATTATGCTGCAAAGTTTAATAAGGCAGCCTTTGATGCTGGTGTTGTATTAGAAACTCTTACTCCGGTTCGGCCATCACTTGAAGATACGTTTTTTGAAATGACAGGTGAGTAATGATTAATGTAGTTAGAGCAGAGTTAACCAAGCTACGCCGGCCATCCCTATCTCTTTCCACAATTGCAGCAGTTACTTTTGTAATTGGGTTAGTAACTTCTTTACTATTTTTATTAGTTGATTCACCAGAAGGAAATGGCGAGCGAGGAATAAGAATTGGTAGAGATGTTTTATCACTTGCCACCGGTGTTTCAATTGGATTTAGCAACTCAGCTGGCTTACTCGGAATAGTTGCTCTTTGTATCTTTGCTGCTCAAACAGCTCAGGAGTACACATACGGCACATTGCGTAATTTATTAGTACGCCAGCCATCTAGAATGAAAATTTTAATTGGAAAATTAATATCAATGAAGTTATTTGCAATTGTAATGGTTGCCCTAGCTGCAGTTTTATCGGTAGCACTTTCTTACTTATTTGCTGGAGTTAAAGACATATCAACAGCTGCATGGGCAAGCTCTGAAGCGAATGCAGCACTTGCTCGCACATTTATAAATGTGTTAATTGCCACGATCGGGTATGGAATATTTGGAATGATTTTAGGTTTACTTTTCAGATCACCAATTTCTGCTATCTCTATCGGTGTTATTTGGAACCTAATTATTGAAGGCTTATTATCTGCATTCGTTACAAATATTGATCGATACTTTCCAGGTCAATTACTTTCAATAGTTGCCCAGGGTGGCAGCGAGAAAGTTTCCTATCAGTATGCATTAATTACCTCCTATGGATTTTTACTTGCGGGGCTCCTTATTGTGGCTGTTTTATTTAAACGACGAGATGTGGCAAATTAATGAATAAAAAAATTCTTATAACAATTTTAGTATTTGCACTTATGCCAACCACAGCGTTAGCTGCTACGCCAAAGCCAACTCAGGCTCAAATTGATGCGGCTAAAAAGATTGAGGCTGAGAAAAAAGCTGCTGCAGATGCTGCTGCTAAAAAACTTAATTCAGCAAAGAAAACTCTAAACCAATTAACTTCAATCGCATTAGCAAAACGTAAGATTTATGTTGCTGCTCAAAATGATCTAAAACGTAAAACTAAGCAGGCAGAAATTGCAATGAAGCATCTGCAAATAGCACAAGCCTCAGTTAGTACCGGAAAGCGAAATATTGGAAAACTTGCTGCCAATGCTTATGTAATGGGTGGAGGCTTTACCGATCTTGATTCTTTACTTAACGCCGATGGTCCCCAGGATTTAGCAGATCGCCTAAGTGCGCTAGACACATTAGGTGAAAATAACTCAAATGCATTAGATAGATTTAAATCAGCTGAGGTAGTTGCATCTAATGCTCAAGAAGCGGCTGATATAGCAAAGAAAGCGCAACAAGCTGCCACAATTAAAGTTGCTGCCGCTAAGAAAGAAGCTGATCAAGCAGCGGCAATGCAGCAAGATGAGGTTGATAAATTACAATCAGTTCAAGATAAATTAGCAAAAGAGTTAGCAGTTGCCCAAAAAACTCGACTAACACTTGAACAACAACGACAACTTGCATTACTTGAAGAGGCAAATGCTGGCCGAGCAATTCTTACTCCAAATCAATCAAAGATTTGGCCAGATATTGGATTTACTGGAAGAAGTACTACTAGAGCAACAGAGGCAATGCGAATAGCTGCAGTTGCATATTCAGCAAAGCAGGTCAACGCAGGAAAGAAATATGTTTGGGGAGATGAAGGACCAAATACTTTTGATTGTTCAGGTTTAATATATGCCGCTTATAAATCAGCTGGACTTGGTTGGCCTAATTGGGATCGACTTAACTCATCACTATATTGGGTTGCGACAAAGCGTGTGCCAATTTCTGAACTAGTTCCAGGAGATCTACTCTTTTATTCTTACAAAGGAACAGTTAGCACAATTCACCATATGTCTATTTATGCTGGTGATGGCATGATGTGGGAAGCGCACAATAAAGATAAAGATCTTATGTTTTCAAGCATATATAGTGTTAAGGGTTTAATGCCATACGGGGGTCGGGTCTAAACTTCTCGGTATGAACACTGCGGCTAGCACATCACTGTGGGAGATCCGTAAAGCGGTAAAGCCTTGGCTAGAAAATATATCTGAAACAATTTTATTTGGTTGTTCAGGTGGTGCTGATTCTATGGCGATGGCATTAGCACTTTTTATTGAAGCAAATGGTGTAAAAATTATTCCAGTAGTTGTTGATCATGGTTTACAAGATGGTTCAGCTGAAATTGCTGCGCAAACTATTACTAAATTAAAAAAGATTGGTTATACCCAAATCGAATCAGCAGTTGCTCAAGTAACTCTAACTGATGGATTAGAAGCATCTGCTAGAAGAGCGCGGTATCAAATCTTTAATCAATTCATTGATACTTATCGACCAAAGTATTTCTTTTTAGCTCATACACTAAATGATCAAGCCGAGAATGTTTTATTAGGTCTTGCCAGGGGATCTGGCGCAAGATCTTTATCGGGTATGGCGATTGAAAATAATATTTATGTAAGGCCGATGTTAAAAATTGATAGACAAACCACTATCACTGCCTGCCAAGAAGGCGGTGTTGAAATTTGGTCTGATCCGCATAATGAAGATTTAAGATTTACAAGAGTTCGTGTCCGTAAAAATGTTTTGCCAACATTAGAAGAAAATCTTGGCCCTGGTATTACACAAGCATTAGTAAGAAGTGCTGATTTACTCCGCGATGATGCTGATGCATTAGATGGTTTTGCAAATGAATTTTTTACACAAATTGATTGGATGAATATAAAGGTTAATGATTTAGAGCGCCTACCAAAAGCGATTCGAAGTAGAGTATTAAGACTTGCTATTTATAAAGCGGGTTCACCTGCTGGCTCCCTATCAGCTGAACATATTGCATCTGCTGAGGCGTTAATTTCTGATTGGCATGGTCAAAAAGAGGTGGCCTTACCCGGGAATGTGAAGCTTTGGCGAAATTCGGGCACAATATCCCTTTCAAGCCAATAAATAAGGAGTGATGTGGATCTATTAAAGCTCGGCAATGACATTGAAAGAGTTGTTGTAAGCGAGGAACAGATTCAGACTCGTTTAAAAGAATTGGCTAAACAAGTTGAAAAAGATTATGAAGGTAAGGATTTAGTTTTAGTTGGTGTATTAAAAGGTGCGGTAATGGCAATGGCAGATTTTTCTCGCCACCTACAGCGCCATGTTGATATGGACTGGATGGCAGTTTCATCTTATGGAGCAGGTACAAAATCAAGTGGTGTAGTTAGAATTTTAAAAGATTTAGATAATGATATTTTAGGTAGAAATGTTTTAATCATTGAAGATATTTTAGATACCGGTCTAACACTTTCCTGGCTAACTGAAAACCTACTTTCTAGAGGAGCCAAATCTGTTGCCGTTTTAACTGTACTTCGTAAGCCAGATGCAGCCACCGTGAAGGTAGAAGCTAAATATGTAGGCTTTGATATACCAAGTGAGTTTGTGGTTGGTTATGGCCTAGATTTTGATCAGAAGTATCGAAATCTGCCGTTTATTGGCGTTCTTGCCAAACACCTTTATTCTTAAGCCCCCAAGCGGCTTTAAGAAAGTGATGAAACTAAGTGGCGCAAAAGAAAAAACTAAAAGTTCCTAAAATTAAGGGAATCAAAAGTGGCAAGAAGCCGACTAAGCCATCACCTGCATTAATTAGAAAAATTTTGCGTGGGCCACTATTTTGGATAGTTGCAGCATTAATTACCGTAAGTATTTTTGGTCAGATTTCAACAACCGGTAAAGAATTTATAAAAGTTGAAACTTCAACTATTTTAAATGAGATTTCAAAAGATAATGTTAAGTCGGCAATTGTTATTGATCGTGATCAAAAAGTTAGAGTTGTATTAAAAGATGGCGAATTTGTCGAAGGAGCCTCTAAATTAGAAGCTTCTTACATTAAAGGCCAGGAAGCATTAATTGTCGAATTATTAACAAGTAATCCTCCAACCACAACATGGGATATTGAAGTCCCTAAGCAATCATTTTTTGTTTCACTTATCTTAAGTATTCTTCCAATACTTTTAATTATTTTCTTACTGCTGTTATTTATGGGTGGCGGTCAAGGTGGAAGAGTGTTCTCATTTGGAAAGTCTCGAGCCAAATTACAAAATAAAGAGATGCCTACAAACACATTTGAGGATGTGGCTGGCGCCGATGAAGCAGTTGCTGAACTCCGTGAGATAAAAGATTTCCTTGCTAGCCCAGATAAATACAAAGCCATTGGTGCAAAGATTCCAAAGGGCGTACTACTTTATGGCCCTCCAGGAACTGGTAAGACATTACTTGCTAGAGCGGTAGCCGGTGAGGCAAAGGTTCCATTTTATTCAATATCTGGTTCAGAGTTTGTAGAAATGTTTGTTGGTGTTGGTGCTTCAAGAGTTAGAGATTTATTTGCCCAAGCAAAACAAAATGCACCAGCAATTGTTTTTATCGATGAGATTGATGCGGTTGGTCGCCAGCGCGGTGCCGGTCTTGGTGGTGGAAATGATGAGCGCGAGCAAACTTTAAATCAGTTACTTGTTGAGATGGATGGCTTTGAAGCTAATGGGCAGGTGATTTTAATTGCTGCAACTAATCGACCAGATGTTTTAGATCCTGCTTTACTACGTCCAGGCAGATTTGATCGACAAATAACCGTCGATAGACCAGACCTAAAGGGACGTGCTGCAATTCTTACCGTGCATGCAAAAGATAAACCAATTGCTAAAGATGTTGATTTAACATCATATGCAAAACGCACTCCTGGATTTACTGGTGCTGATTTAGCAAATGTATTAAATGAAGCAGCATTATTGGCAGCACGAGAAGATCGCCGAACAATAAGAAATTCAGACTTAGATGAAGCAATTGATCGAGTTATGGCAGGTCCACAAAAAGTTTCACGTTTAATGACGGAAGAAGAGCGAAGAATTACTGCTTATCATGAAGGTGGCCACGCATTAGTTGCGCACGCACTTCCTCATACAGATCCTGTTCATAAAGTAACAATCATGCCAAGAGGTCGTGCACTTGGTTACACAATGGTGCTACCTGATGAAGATCGTTATGCAGTAACTAGAAATCAAATGCTTGATCAACTTGCATACACAATGGGTGGTAGAGCTGCGGAAGAATTAATATTTCATGATCCAACAACTGGTGCTTCTAATGACATTGAGAAGGCAACTAATTTAGCTAGAGCGATGGTTACACAATATGGAATGACGCAGCGGTTGGGCGCTATAAAACTTGGTATCTCAGATTCTCAACCATTTTTAGGTCGCGATTATGGACACCAACGAGATTATTCAGAAAATGTTGCAGCAATTGTAGATAGTGAAATTAGAGAGATGATTGAAAATGCCCATCAAGAAGCATTTGATGTTTTAGTTGCTAATCGTGAAACTTTAGACAGATTAGTTGAAGAGTTACTTGAGAATGAAACCCTAAATAAAGAAGAGATAGCAACTATTTTTAAGCGAGTAAAAAAAGTTAAGCCAAGAGCGGCTTGGACTGGCTCACAAAATAGAACACCATCTAATCAACCGCCAGTTGCATTAAAACCTGCAAAAGTTAAAGTAGTTGAAGAGGACAAGGCAGTTAAGAAATCAGCTACTAAAAAAAGTGATAAAGACATAAGTAAAGATGTAAATGAGTGAGGTTAACTCCGTATCAATGGGGCCAAATGATGGTGGCGCCAAACAGGAGTTTGATCAAGTGCGAGCAGAAAAAGCTGTAACTGAATTACTACATGCTTTAGGCGAGGATCCAAACCGGGATGGTTTAAAAGATACGCCAAAGAGAGTTGCTAAGGCACTTGCTGAAAACTTCGCTGGACTTTGGCAAAAACCTAAAGATGTTTTAACTACCACTTTTGATATTGGCCATAAAGAGTTGGTAATTGTTAGAGAGATTGAGGTTTTTTCTCATTGCGAGCATCACCTAACGCCTTTTCATGGCGTAGCCCATATTGGTTATATTCCAGGAGAAAGCGGAAAAATTACTGGAATATCAAAATTAGCACGCCTTGTTGATTTGTATTCACGGCGCCCACAAGTACAAGAAAGACTAACGTCACAAATTGCTGACGCACTAGTTGAAATTCTGCAACCAGGTGGTGTAATTGTAATTATTGATTGTGAACATCTATGTATGTCTATGCGAGGAGTTAGAAAGTCACAAGCACGCACCACAACAAGTGCAGTTCGCGGTCAACTTTTAAATCCAGCAACGAGAGCTGAAGCAATCTCTTTAATTAACCAAAGCAGGTAATTATGAGTCGCACGGTTGTAATGGGGATATTAAATATCACACCAGATTCATTCGCTGATGGTGGTAAGTATTTATCTAAAGATGATGCAGTAACTGGTGGCCGTCGCTTAGTGGTGGAGGGCGCTGACATTATTGATGTTGGTGGTGAATCTACTAGACCAGGTGCTGAGCGAGTTAGTGAAACAGAAGAATTAAAAAGAGTAATCCCAGTAATTAAAGAGTTAGTAAAAGATGGGGCTGTAGTAAGTGTTGACACTATGCGCGCGGAAGTGGCTAAAGAAGCAATTGCGGTAGGTGCTACATATATTAATGATGTGAGTGGTGGCCTTGCTGATGAAAAAATGGCAGCGGTAATTGCATCAAATCCGAAAGTACAATACATAGTTATGCACTGGCGTGGGCATTCAAAGAATATGCAAGAGCAGGCGATTTATAAAGATGTTGTTAAAGAGGTTAAAGAAGAGCTAGATGAGCGAGTTACATCTCTTCTGAAAGCTGGTGTATCTAATGAGCAAATAATTTTAGATCCCGGTATTGGCTTTGCAAAAGAGAGTGAACATAATTGGCAGATACTGCAAAATATTGATCGGATTCAATTACTTGGATACCCACTTCTTGTGGGCGTATCTAGAAAAAGATTTTTAGGTGAACTAATTAACGCTAAAGATCCAAATGAGAGAGAAGCGGCCACAATCGCATTAACAACTGAGTTAGCTCGGCTAAAAGTATGGGGTGTTCGAACACATGCAGTTAAAGCGCATAAGGATGCAATTTCAGTTATAGAGCGGATGCGTAAATGAGTGATCTAATAAAAATTACTGGATTAAGTGCAAAAGGTTTTCATGGGGTCTTAGAAAGTGAAAAACGGCGTGGACAAAAGTTTATTGTTGATGTCGAAATGAGTGTGAGTTTTGCTAATTTAAAGGATGATGTGAATAAAACAGTAAATTATGCGCAAGTAGCGCAACTAATTCACGATCAAATAACTGGAAAGCCAGTTGAATTAATTGAAACTTTGGCAGAAAATATTGCAAGGACTCTTTTAAGAGAGTTTAAAAAAGTTAAAGAAGTGACAGTAATTGTCCATAAACCAAAGGCACCAATATCTTTAAGGTTTACAGATGTATCTGTTGAAATAACTCGCAAAAGATGAAAGCAGTAGTTGCGCTAGGTTCAAATCTTGGTGACTGTAAGGAAAACTTAAACACTGCAATAAATCACTTAAAATTGATATTAGATGAACTAAAAGTTTCACCCTTTACTCAAACAAAACCAGTAGGAGGACCTAAGCAGGATGACTTTATTAATGCAGTTGCAGTAGGCCAATGCCAATTATCTGCAGTTGATCTACTAACAAAATTACTTTCTATAGAGGATCAAATGGGTAGAGTCAGAGATGTTAAGTGGGGTCCTAGAGTTATTGATCTTGATTTAATTGTTTATGGCGATCAAGTAATTAACTCAGATTTTCTTAAACTGCCCCATCCACTAGCTAAATCTAGAGAATTTGTCTTATCTCCTTGGTATGAAATTGATCCAGAAGGGGAAATACCAGGTGCTGGCAAGATTAAATCTCTTTTGGCATCTTTGAATACTCAGCGTTAAACTTATCTTCTAGCCCGGTACCCGGAAAGGACTGGAGCCATGATTGAAGTAATTAAATCTGCCGATGATTTAGCGCGCCAAAAATGGGATGTATTAGTTCCAACCATGGGCGCACTTCATATGGGCCACCAATCTTTAATTAAATTAGCAAAAAAAGAGGGTCAGCAGGTCATTGTTAGTATTTTTGTAAACCCACTTCAATTTGAAAAGAAAGAAGATTTGCAGAGTTATCCAAAAAGCTTAGAGGCTGATATCAAAATGGCTGAAGCAGCAGGTGCCAGTGCTTTGTTTATACCAAGTGAAGATGTTATTTATCCGGGTGATATCGAAAAAATTTCGGCAGGAAAAATTGGTGAAATATATGAAGGAGCTTCCAGGGCTGAACATTTCTCTGGGGTCTTAACAGTTGTAAAGCGATTATTTGATTTGGTTAAGCCAAAAGTAGCAGTATTTGGTGAGAAGGATTTTCAACAACTCTTTTTAATTAAACAAATGGTGAAAGAAC
>ENA-OUVC01000533-OUVC01000533.1-marine-metagenome-genome-assembly--contig:-NODE-533-length-24886-cov-2.543512_pt1 | contig 24886 bp, 19 predicted proteins | sample MGYA00248622_ERZ508571 | MGnify/ENA primary metagenome ERZ508571 (study PRJEB26236, sample SAMN06267175) | marine metagenome | isolation source: Columbia River Estuary | place: USA:Columbia River Estuary... | reverse complement strand
GGTTTGGGTGTGCGCTCAACCATATGCGCCCTTTTGCATGATACGGTTGAGGACACCGATATCACCCTTGAAGACATCCTGCGTGAGTTCGGCAGTGAAATCACCAAAATTATTGATGGGCTTACCAAGATTTCCACTGTTGTTGACAACAATACCAGCCAGCAGGCAGAGAATTTCAGGAAAATCCTGCTGACCCTCACGGACGATCCGCGGGTCATCCTGATCAAGCTTGCAGACAGGATGCACAACATGCGCACGTTAGACAGCGTGAAGCGCGAGAAACAGCTCAAGGTCTCTTCAGAAACAGTGTATGTATACGCGCCGCTGGCACACAGGATGGGGCTGTATATCATCAAAACAGAGATGGAAGACCTGGCCATGAAATACCTCGAGCCAGACACCTATCACACCATTGCAAGGAAACTGGCTGATACGAAAAGGGAAAGATCCAGGTATATCAACGAATTCATCAAGCCGGTAAGGGAGCGTTTGGACAATCCGGGCTTTGAGTATGAAATCTACGGTCGTCCAAAATCAATCAACTCCATCTGGAACAAGATGAAGAAAAAGAATGTGGAGTTTGAGGAAGTGTATGATCTTTTTGCCATCCGCGTCATTGTTGATACCCCTTCTGAGATGGAAAAAGAGGCCTGTTGGAAGGTTTACTCATTTGTTACTGATATGTACAACCCCGCTCCAGAGCGACTTCGAGACTGGTTGAGCAACCCCAAATCGAATGGCTATGAAGCCTTGCATACCACGGTGATGGGTCCGCAAGGCAAATGGGTGGAGGTGCAGATCCGTTCCAAGCGGATGAATGAGATTGCAGAAAAGGGTTTGGCTGCCCACTGGAAATACAAAGAAGGCGGAGGTGAGGAAGACCGTTTTGACATCTGGTTTTCTCAAATCAAGGAAGTCCTGGGAACTGAAGACATCAGTTCAATTGATTTCCTGCAAGATTTCAAAACATCTTTTCTTTCTGAAGAAATTTATGTGTACACTCCCAAGGGAGATGTCAAGATGCTTCCCATTGGATCTACGGCACTTGATTTTGCTTTTTCTGTCCACTCTGCGATTGGTTCCAAATGCATTGGTGCAAAAGTGAACCACAAACTGGTGCCCATCAGCCATAAATTAAGAAGTGGTGACCAGCTTGAGGTGATTACGTCCAACAAACAAAAGCCTACTGAAGACTGGCTTTCCATGGTTGTTACAGCCAAGGCCAGGAACAGGATCAAGGATGCGTTGAAAGAAGAGAAAAGAAAGGTTTCAGAAGACGGAAAATATTTTGCAGAAAAAAAGTTGTTGGCCATCGGAGCTGCCATGACCCATCACAATCTGGAGGAGCTGGCTGCTTTTTATAAACTTCCTTCTGTGCTTGATCTTTTTTACCAGATTGCCATCAAGAAAATAAACCTCAAAGAGCTCAGCGGGTTCTTGGTAAAAGGAGACAAGCTTGAACTGATTCGCATCAAAAAGCCTGAGTCGGAAAAAGCTGAACAGCTTTCTCCAAAACATGGGGTCAAGAAAGATACTGAACTGATCATTTTTGGAGAAAGCAGCGACAGGATTGTCTATACCCTTGCCAATTGCTGCAAGCCCATTCCGGGAGACGATGTGTTTGGGTTTGTTTCTACAGGGAAAGGGCTGATCATTCACCGGACCAATTGCCCCAATGCCACCAGGCTTTTATCCAGCTTTGGCCACAGGATCGTGAAGACCAAATGGGCCAAAAACAAGGAGATCTCCTTCCTGACGGGACTGAAGATTACCGGTTTGGACGACGTGGGCGTCATCCACAAGATTACCAACCTGATTTCGGGGGAGCTTCGCATCAACATCAGTGCCCTTACGGTAGAAGCCAAGGAAGGCATCTTTGAAGGCAATATCAGGCTCTATGTGCATGACAAGGATGAATTGGACTTTCTTTTTGTCAAGCTCAGGGAACTGCCAGGAATACAGTCTGTACAGCGTTACGACGTTGATGTGTAAATGAGGATATTTATTTTTCCGCCTTTTGCTTCATTCTACTAAATTTGCCACTTAACAGCTAAACAATTTTATGGTTGATGTACTACTAGGCCTGCAATGGGGCGACGAAGGAAAAGGGAAGATTGTAGATTATTTTGCACCACAGTATGATATCATCGCCAGGTTCCAGGGAGGCCCGAATGCTGGTCATACGTTGTATGTCAATGGCCAGAAAGTGGTACTGCACCAGATTCCCTCTGGAATTTTTCATGAAAACACCACCAATCTCATTGGCAATGGTGTTGTGTTGGATGCAGTTACCCTGAAAAAAGAGTACGACAAGGTGGCTGCCTTCGGAATAGACGGACGCAACCACCTCTATGTTGCAGAAAGGACGCATTTGATCCTTCCTTCTCACAGGGCCCTGGACAAGGCTTCAGAGCTTTCAAAAGGGAATGAGAAGATTGGATCTACACTGAAAGGAATAGGCCCTGCATACATGGATAAAACAGGCAGGAATGGCTTGAGGGTAGGAGATTTGTTGGACAAGAATTTCACAACACAGTACATCAAACTCAGGATGAAGCACCAGCGATTGCTGGATTCTTTTGGCTTCAATGACGATATCAGCGAATGGGAGGAAGAATTTTTTGAGGCCATCGAATTCATGCGCAGCCTTAAAATTGTCAATGGTGAATATTTCATCAACGAAAAAATCAGGGAAGGAAAAAAAGTATTGGCTGAGGGTGCCCAGGGCAGCATGCTGGATGTCGATTTCGGAACTTTCCCATTTGTTACGTCCTCCAACACCATTTCTGCAGGTGTTTGCACAGGACTGGGCATTGCACCCCAGAAAATCAAGGAAGTCATTGGTGTTTCCAAGGCCTATTGCACCAGGGTTGGCAGCGGACCTTTTCCTACAGAATTGCATGATGAAACGGGCGAACGCCTGAGAAAGGTAGGCAGTGAATTTGGTGCCACCACCGGCAGGCCCCGCAGGTGCGGATGGATTGACCTTGTCGCTTTGAATTTTGCGTGCATGGTCAATGGTGTAACACAGATTGTCATGACCAAGGCGGATGTGCTCGATGCCTTTGAGGAACTTTCTGTTTGTACCAGTTATGGCATCGATGGAAAACAAGTAAAAACGGTTCCTTACCAGATGTCAAAAATGCCTATAGACCCTCATTATGAGCAGTTTGCAGGATGGCAAACAGACATAACAAATGTTAGGGACAATACGAACCTGCCCCAGCCAATGAAGAATTATATTGAATTCATCAATGGTTATTTGGGTGTTGATGTCAGCTATATTTCCAATGGCCCAGAGCGGGACCAGATCATCAAAGCATAGTAAACTGCATTAATAGAAAAAATATTTTCAAAATATTTGGTCAAGTAAAAAAGTCTCAGAAATTTTACAGCGTAAATCGCATGTTGCTATGACAAAGTCAATAAGAGAAAAAAAGATTACCGCTGCACCTTCAGGAACTGAAGATTCTTCAAAAGCTGCAAAGTCAGCACCAAAGTCGAAGAAGAAAGAGGAAGAAGATGATGATTTTGATCAAGACGATGAATCGCCTGCAAAAAAATCAGGTAGATCTTCTGACGACGACGATGCAGATGTTGATGTTGAAGATGATTGGGAAAAATCAGAAGATGATGGAAGCTGGGATCCAGACTTCCAGGAGTTTGATATCCCCAAGTCCAAGTCTTCCAAATCAGGCGGTAAAAAAGCTTCAGACGATGAGGATTTTTCTATTGACGATGAGTTCAAGGACCTGGGCTATTTTGATGATGGTGCAGGTGGTGGCGGCGGATTCGACGATGATGATGATTTCTAGATCATCCCCTCTTTTTTACAGATTTCATGTTTCTTGTTGGAGCAGGTAGATTGACAGGTTCAGGAAAACCATCTCCAGCACCCAAATTTTGCTGCATGATCAATAAGATGGACTCTTGTGCAATCTGGTTTCGCTTTTGATTGAATACATTGATTTTTTCTTTCGGCAACCTGATGGGATAGATCTCGGATGATACTTTTTTATCAAAATCCGGGTTCCATTTGTTGAACTGGATAAGGTCAACCGCAAGATTCTTGGTGATGACCTGGCTTGAATACCTGCCAGTAATGCTGATTGTATCTGTTGAGGAAAGTTCTTCTGCTGTCAACACTGGTAACTGTTCATCAGTTTTTTTCATTCCCGTTGTTTCACTGCCATTGCGTTCAAAAATATAGTGGGTGGCAATGAATTTCTTTACATGGTTCCTGGATTCTGCAGGCAGCTCATGTTGGATGATCCAGAAATCCCTTGACTTCTTTGAAGCAATGATTTTTTCTACCCTTGCTGGGCCTCCATTGTAAGCCGCTATCACAAGCAACCAATCGCCCAGTTGTTCATAAAGACGGCCCAGAAACTTTGCTGCAGCATGGGTGCTTTTATACAGATCCATTCTGTCATCTACTGTTGCGGTAACAACCAGCCCCAGGTCTTTTGCTGTGCCAGGCATGAATTGCCAGGGACCAACCGCTCCTGCAGAAGACAAGGCCGTGCTCTTGAGGTCTGATTCAATAACGGCGAGGTACTTGAGTGATGGGGGGAGGTGGTATCTGTTGAGGACAGATTCAATCATGATGAAATAGGGCTGGCCCCAAACTTTCATGTTGGTCAAGCGGGCTTCATGCATTTCCAGGTAATCCTTCACAAATCCTACTGCGCGCGGGTTCAATTCATCCCACTGGATGTTGGGGAGCTTACTGGTATCCTGTTGATGTATTGGTGCGCCAAGGCTGGAATGGAACAGAACGATGGCCAACAAGCATGTTATGGTAGATTTGCCCGAAGCCATGGTTACGCTTTCAAAGCCCTGGAGGAAAAATCCAGGAGTTTATTTTCTTGCAGCCTGTCAGACATTACCTGCACGCCAAAAGGCATGCCGTTGCTGTGTTTGAACAGGGGAAGGGATATGCCACCAATCCCTGCAAGATTGGCATAGACCGTATAAAGATCTCCCAGAAACATTTCCACGGCGTCATTGCTTTTTTCTCCAAAACGGAAAGCAGTTGAAGGGGTGGTTGGCATCAGGATAAGGTCATATTTCGCAAACACTGCACTGGTTTTGTCTACAATTAGTCGGCGTACCTGTTGTGCCTTTGCATAATAAGCATCATAGTAACCCGTGCTGAGTACAAAGGTGCCCAGCATGATCCTTCGTTTAACTTCCTTCCCGAAGCCCTCTGACCTGGTTTTTTTGTAGAGTTCATTCAGGTTATTGATCTGGCTGTTTGTTCTGTAGCCAAATTTGATTCCGTCGTACCGCGAAAGATTGGAAGAGGCTTCTGCAGTGGTCAGCACATAATACGCTGGAACAATATGGTCAAGGTAGTTGAAGTCAACGGGTTCAATGCTATGGCCTTCTTTTTTGAGGATTTCCATCCAATCGATGATGCTTTTCCTGATCTCAGGATCAAGGGATGGATGTTCAAGGCTTTGTGGGAAATAGGCCAGGCGGTACTTGCGGTCGGTATCAAGCTGTGCTGCATAGTCTGGTACTGGTGCATCGCTGCAGGTGCTGTCAAATTCATCCTGCCCTGCAATCACGGAAAGTACAACAGAGAGGTCTTCTATGTTTTTGGAGAAAATACCAATTTGATCAAAGGAAGAGGCATAGGCCAGCAGCCCGTAACGGGAAATCCTCCCATAGCCTGGCTTCATGCCAACGATCCCACAAAAATCTGCTGGCTGTCTTACTGAGCCTCCTGTATCAGAGCCGAGGCTTACCATGCACATGTTGGCCTGTACAGCTACGGCAGACCCACCTGAGGAGCCTCCAGGAACCCTGCTCTCGTCTTCGGCGTTCAATACCCTGCCATGAATTGAGTTCTCATTGGAAGAACCCATTGCAAATTCATCGCAGTTCAGGTTGCCTATGATGATGGCATCTTCATCGAGCAAGCGTTGAATGGCTGTTGCATTGTAGATGGCTGTATAGCCTTTCAAGATTCCTGAAGCAGCACCTACGTGGTGATTGTTGTAGCAGAGCACATCCTTGATGCCGATAACGACGCCATAGAGTTTGCCCCAGGAGCTGGTATCGTTCTTTTTTTGGTCAAGGGTTTTGGCCCTCTCAAGCGCTTCTTCCTCAAATACTTCAACGAAGGCATTCAGGTGATGCTTGCTTTCGATTTGGGCAAGGTAGGTTGAAGTGATGTCTAAGCAGTTGAGTTCCCCGCATAACAATCTCCTTCGGAGTTCCGATATAGAATGGTGAACGTACAATCTTAGTAGCTAAGGATTAGTTGGCCGGTTTGTCTTTCTCCTGCATGCCGTCTTCGATCTCTTTTTTTACATTCGATTTCGCGTCATTGAATTCACGGATGCCCTTTCCAAGCCCACGCATGAATTCAGGGATTTTGCGACCACCGAAAAGGATCAAAACAGCCAATATGATGAAGATCCACTCTGAACCACCTGGCATTGCCAACAAAAATGCGCTATTGGATAACATAGTATTAAATTTTGATAGAAGACAAATCTACTATTTTTTTCATGGCTTTAGGAAGCCTGGGCATAAAAAAATCCCGCACCAGGCGGGATTAACAAAAAATTGTACGAAGGAGTTATCTGACTCTTTTTTCCTTGATCCTTGCCCTCTTACCGCTTCTTTCCCTGAGGAAGTAAAGCTTGGCACGGCGAACCTTACCAGTTTTGTTCAGGGTAACTGATTCAATATTGGGTGAAGCAACAGGAAATGTTCTCTCTACACCGATACCATCAGACATTTTCCTTACGGTAAATGTTGCGGTACCAACGGTTCCTTGGCGCTTGATTACATCACCTTTGAAGCTCTGGATCCTTTCCTTGCTTCCTTCAATGATCTTATAGTTAACGGTAACATTGTCACCGGCCTTAAACTTAGGGAAATTGTTGACCGGGGTCAACTGCTCATGTACAAATGCGATAACTTGATTCATAACCTAAAAATTTGGAGTGCGAAAGTATAATTATTCCTTTTTATTACAAAATCTATTTATTATCTGGCAACGTTAACAGCCCTCTTTTCACGAATCACTGTTACTTTGATCTGACCTGGATAGGTCATTTCCGTTTGGATCTTCTGTGCCATGTCAAAACTGAGCTTATCGCTGTCGCCATCTGAAATCTTGTCGGCTTCAACAATAACCCTCAGTTCCCTTCCTGCCTGGATCGCATAGGCTTTTTCAACCCCCTGGTACGTCATGGCCAGGTTTTCGAGGTCCTTGATCCGCTGGATGTATTGTTGCATGATCTCCCTTCTGGCACCCGGTCTTGCTCCGCTGATGGCGTCACAGGCCTGGATGATGGGGGAGATGACATACTGCATTTCAGTTTCATCGTGGTGGGCTGCAATGGCATTGACAACGGCAGGATTTTCACCGTATTTTTCAGCCAATTTACCTCCCAACAGTGCATGGCTCAATTCGGTTTCCTCATCAGGAACTTTTCCGATATCGTGCAAAAGACCAGCCCTTTTGGCCAGCTTGGAGTTCATTCCTAATTCTGCCGCCATGATACCACAAAGGTTGGCCACTTCACGGCTGTGCATCAACAGGTTCTGGCCATAAGAAGACCTGAACCTCATTTTTCCGACAACACGAATCAGTTCCTTATGAAGGCCATGGATGCCCAATTCGATGATGGTTCTTTCTCCGATTTCCATCACCTGCTCTTCCAGTTGCCTGCGGGTTTTTTCAACGACTTCCTCAATCCTTGCAGGGTGAATCCTTCCATCACTGACAAGGCGTTGCAGTGCAAGCCTGGCGATTTCTCTTCTCAATGGATCGAAAGAAGAGAGTACAATGGCTTCTGGTGTATCGTCGACCACCAGGTCAACTCCGGTAGCGGCTTCAATGGCACGGATGTTACGGCCTTCTCTTCCGATGATCTGTCCTTTGATTTCATCGCTTTCCAATTGAAAAACAGTAACAGTATTCTCAATGGTCTGCTCTGCTGCGGTACGCTGGATGCTCTGGATGATGATCTTCCTGGCTTCCTTGTTGGCCTTCTGGCGAGCGTCTTCGATGATTTCCTGTTGCAAGGAAAGGGCCCTGGTATGGGCTTCCTGCTTCAGTCCTTCAATCAATTGCGCCTTTGCATCCTCGGCGCTCAGTCCGGCAATTTTTTCAAGCTTGTGGATATGCTCTTCCTGGTGCTTTTCAAGTTCGGTCCTTTTTTGGTTGACAATCTCGATCTGCCTGTTGAGGTGTTCCTTGATGGTGTCGTTTTCCTTTACCTGCTTTTCAATTGCTTCAAGCTTTTGGCTGGTGGTTTGCTCCTTCTGCTTGATCCTGTTTTCGGCGTCATTGATTTTTTTGTTCTTCTCAAGGGAATCTCTTTCGTAATCTGCCTTGAGTTGGACAAATCGCTCTTTTGCTTCTAAAAGTTTTTCCTTTTTGAGGTTTTCAGACCTGTACTCTGCGTCTGAAAGGATTTGTGCTGCTTGTTTTTTGGCTTCTTCGACCCTGGCCTGGGTATCTTTTGCGAAAATTAATTTACCCAGTCCGAGACCAGCCAATGCGGCTACAATCCCTGTGATGATGGGTATGATGAGTGACGATTCCATGAATAATTGTTTTTTTCTGTTTCATAATCAATCCCTTCGAAAATATTTCATACGGGGCAATACTGGCGAAGTTAGCAAAAAAAGGGGATAAAACTGCGTTAAAAAGAGGCGTTAATCCATCAATCCATTCTCAATTGATGCCTCGATGCGGGATAAAAATGCTTCAGTATCATGATCTGCGGCAACTTCTGCATGGGAGGGTTGTTCTTCGGTAACAAAGGACAGCAGCGACATGGCCAGGTAGTCTTGCATGTCCTTACCCGGGTATTGATTCTTGAACTGGTTGAGCTGGTTGGTCATCTTTTTGGCCATTTTTCTCACGGTCTCCTCATCTTCGGCTTTTATCTTCAGCCGGTATGTTCGGTCGCCTACAGGCAGGTTTATCGAAATCAAATTTTGCATTTTCTTGATATTTATATATGTTTATTACCATCCTTTTAGGATTTCCCTCAAGAGTGAGGATGGTGAAAAGGATCTAATGCTGGTCTCCCAATAGCGCGATACACCTGTCTATCTCTTTGATGTAGTCATTGATCTTTTTTTCCAAAACCAAATTTGAAGTTTTGGCATCAGCAGGCGCTGCATTTCTCAGCAGGTTCATCTGCAATTCCATTTGTTCGTTTTTGGTCTTCAGCTCATCCCATTGCAACTTCTTGTCTTCAAGTTCTTTGCGCATTTTTTCATTTTCGCGCTTGTAGTCACGAAGTTTTGATGTGAGGAGCCCTAATTTTTCCTCTATTCTGCTGAATGTTTCTTTTTGTTCCGGCATGGTTATTTTCTGATCTCTGCGAGAAGATTTTTTTCAATATTGCTGGTGATCTTGGCCATCATCTTGTCAATTTCCTCATCTTTCATGGTCTTGCTGTCGTCAAGGAAGGTGAAATTCATGGCCAGCGACTGCTTGTCCTTTCCAAGTTTTTCACTTTTGAACACATCGAACAACCTATAGTTCCTGAGTTGTGGAATGGACAGGACATTCAATAGTTTTTCAATATCACCATAAGTTACGTTTTTATCTGCAACAAAGGAGAGGTCTCGCTGAACAGCAGGGAATTTTGATATCTCTTTGTAACGGATGGTATTTTTATCTCCTGCCTTCAACCAGTTGTTCCAATGGATGTCTGCGAACCAAACCGGCACGCGGATGTCAAACTTCTTTAACATCTCTGCGGAAGGCTTGCCAATGGTCAGGACCTTGAGTTTTCCAGCTGTTCCTGTTAGGGCATATTCAAACCTGCCGGAGGTTTCAACATCGTATTTGATTTTTTCAATCCCCGACTGAACCTGCAAGGATTTGATGACCCCTTTCAGGTAGAAAAGATCTGCCTCTTCTTCCTTCTTGTTCCAGGAATCCTCATTGATTTTTCCTGCGGTGAACAAGGCAAGGTGATCGTCTTCAAAATATGCGGTTTCGTTTTTTGAATAGGTTTTTCCGAATTCAAAAAGCCTGATGTTCTCGTTCCTGTGGTTCAGGTTTCTGGCCAGGGTTTGGAGCCCTGTTTCCAGCATGGTCAACCGGAGGGTGTCCAATTCAGAACTGAGGTTGTTCAGCATCTTTACCGCACGTCCCATTTCCTCTTCAGTGTAGTTGGCACTGTGGGTGATGGAATTGTTGAGCATTTCATTAAAGCCAATGCCAGCAAGAATGCCAGAGAGTTTCTCCCGCAAAGGGTAGTCCCTGTTCCCGCTGGATACCGAAGGTGAAATGCGGATGCTGCTAGGAATCTCAATGTTGTCAAACCCATCGATGCGCATGATTTCTTCAATCAGGTCAGCGGGAATGCTCACATCGGTTTTGTGCGTGGGCGTGTCAACAGTGATGGAGGCTTCATTTTCTTCCAACAAACCAAATCCCATTCCAAGGAGAATGTTCTTTACCGTTTGTTTGTCGTAGGCCTTTCCACTCATTTTTTGGACATAGGCATGTTCCAGTTGGATGACCGGCTTGCTGTTGGGGGTTGGATAAACATCAACAGGATCAGCCGTTGTTTTTCCTCCTGCAAAATCACCAATCAACAGCGTTGCTTTTTTCAACACTTCCAGGGTTTGGCCGATGTCTACACTTTTTTCAAAATGCATGGCAGCGTCTGTCCTGAGCTGGTGTTTGAATGAACTTTTCCGGATGGAAACGGGGTGGAACCAGGCGCTTTCAAGAAATATGTTTTTGGTAGCCTCCGTTACACCACTGCCTTTGCCACCAAAAACACCGCCCATGCACATGGGGTTGCTGTCGTTGTCGCAGATCATCAGGTCTCCGGCCTCCAGTTTTCTTTCCTTTTCGTCCAGCCCAATGAATGATGTTCCTGCAGGAAGGTTTTTGATCCTGACCTTTCCGCCCTTGATCTGGTCTGCATCAAAAGCGTGCAGGGGTTGCCCCGTATCGTGCAGGATATAGTTGGTGATGTCTACGATGTTGTTGATGGATCGTTGACCGATCGCCTTTAACCGCTGCTGCATCCATTTCGGAGAAGCGGAAACGGTTACATCGTTGATGAGGATGCCGGTATAGCGTGGACAATCAGCAGTGTTTTCAATGATTACTTCGATCGGGCAAGCAACTCCGGTGGCAGGAATCTCATTTTTCAATGTGATGATGGGCTGGATGGATGTTCCTTCGTGGTGGTTCAACCAGCTGCAGACATCCCTGGCTACGCCGAGATGGCTCATGGCATCGCTGCGGTTTGGGGTAAGGCCAATATCAATGATATGGTCTTCGTATGGTTCAAAAAGGCTGGCAACCTGAATCCCGACAGGCGTTGCAGCGTCCAGTATCTTGATGCCGCTATGGTCTGCACCAAGTCCTATTTCATCGTCTGCACAAATCATGCCATGGCTTTCAATGCTGCGGATTTTTGCCGCTTTCATGGTAATCGGGTCTCCTGATGTTGGATAAATGGTCGTGCCAATGGGAGCAACGATGACCTTCTGGCCAGCGGCAACATTGGGCGCACCACAAACGATTTGCAAAGGTTGTTCACCCCCAATGTTCACTGTGGTTACAGAAAGCCTGTCTGCATTGGGATGCTTGTCCACGGTAAGCACTTCTCCGGTAATCAATCCCGCCAGGTTTCCTTTGATCTCCTGGTATTCCTCATATCCTTCCACCTCAAGCCCGATGGAGTTCAGTATCAGGGAAAGTTTTTCATGGGCGATGGGTGCAGCGAAATAGTCCATCAGCCATTTGTATGAAATCGTCATAGCCGCAAATATAATACATTGTGCGAAGCGCTTCAACCTCCCGAATGTGAATAACCCCATCCACCCTGTCAATAACCCCCAGTTTCCTGTGGAAAGCCTGTTCTCAATTAATGTTTTTATAAAATGCAGATTGCTTCAGGCAACCTTGGTATATTCGTTCTCCAGACCATTCGGGTAATGGAAATGTGATTGAAAAAGATTTGAAAAGCAAGTAAATGGACCAAACTAACATAAACCGGGACAGGAGAAACAAGCGCAAAACGGCGCCAGAGTTCAATGCCATGGCCTATGGCAAGGTGCCACCACAATCCCGTGAATTGGAGGAAGCAGTACTGGGTGCCGTCATGCTTGAGCGCGCTGCTTTTGACGTGGTGATGAATATTCTCAAGCCCGAGTGCTTTTATGTGGAGTCTCACCAAACGGTTTTTCGTGCCATCGTGCAGTTGAACACCGACAACAAACCCATCGATTTGCTGACAGTTGTAGAGGAGTTGAAGACCATGGAGATGTTGGATGCTGTGGGGGGTCCATATTTTATTTCAAAACTGACCAATGCAGTTGTCTCTGCCGCCAATATTGAGGCCCATGCCCGTATCGTGCAGGAAAAATTCATCCAAAGGGAATTGATCCGCATCAGCACTGAAATCATTACAGATGCTTATGATGATTCAACGGATGTTTTTGACTTGTTGGATAGTGCGGAACAAAAACTGTTTTCCATTGCCAATGATCAGCTGAAAAAAGAATTTGATACGCTGGGCAAGAGTGTGATGGATACCCTGAACAAGATTGACGAGATGAGGGCCAGGAATGAGGAGATCACCGGTGTTCCAACCGGGTTTCCAACCCTCGACAAAGTAACCTATGGCTGGCAGCGTTCTGACCTTATCATCCTTGCCGCCCGTCCTTCGGTTGGTAAAACGGCTTTTGCCCTGAACCTGGCCAGGAATGCTGCGATGCATCCAACCAAACCCACGACAGTTGCCTTTTTCAGCCTAGAGATGAGCACCAGCCAGTTGGTGCAAAGGATCCTTTCTGCTGAAAGTGAGATCCATATGGAAAAAATATCAAGGGGCAAGATGGAAGACCATGAAATGCAGCAGCTGTATAAAAAAGGCATTGAGCCCTTGACCAAGGCCAAGATATTTGTGGATGACTCTGCTGCACTCAACATTTTTGAGCTTCGGGCCAAATGCCGCAGGTTAAAAAGTTTGCATGATGTAGGCTTGATTATCATCGACTATTTGCAGTTGATGAGTGGATCCAGCGACAACAGGAATTCCAACCGTGAGCAGGAGATCAGTACCATTTCAAGGAACCTCAAGCAACTGGCCAAGGAACTGCAGGTGCCCATCATCGCCCTCAGCCAGTTGAGCCGTGAGGTTGAGAAAAGAAAAGAGGGGCAAAAAGTGCCACAGCTTTCTGATCTCCGTGAATCAGGTGCCATTGAGCAGGATGCTGACATGGTGATGTTCTTGTATCGCCCTGATTATTATGACATCACCACCAATGACATGGGTGAAGATACCAAGGGAGATACCTATGTAAAGATCGCCAAGCACCGTAACGGTTCTTTGGAGAACATCAAACTCAAGGCCAAGCTCTTTATCCAAAAATTCGAAGAGCATGAAAGCCTGGATCCATTCGGAAGGCCGGCTGATGGTAGCGGTGGAAGCTGGAGGCCTGTGAATGAAGAGGGTGGTGCCAAGCTCTACATCCAGAAAGGCAGCAGGATGAACGACAACCAGGATGATATGGAAGACACGCCCTTTTAGCAAGCGTTACAATGTTCATGCAATGAATGCTTTACCCCTTTTTCATTTTCCTGCCCTGCCATCATTGCAGGGAACCATCAACCTCACCGAAGAAATTAGAAAACATGCTGTTACCGTTTTGCGCATGCAAGCAGGCGAGCAATTGGTGTTGACAGATGGCAATGGCTGCTCCGCAACAGCGGATATCCTGCAGGCCGACAAAAAGCAACTCACGGTTGCATTGGGAGAACTGGTTGCACATCCTGCGCCGCAAAAAAAAATGATCCTTGGCATTTCATTGTTAAAGAATACGGCGAGGTTTGAATGGATGTTGGAAAAGGTCACTGAAATTGGCATCACTGCCATCATTCCTTTGTTGGCAGAAAGAACAGAGCGACAGCATTTCAGGCAGGATCGTTTTCAGCAAATCCTTGTCAGTGCTTGTTTACAGTCTGGACAATTTCATTTCCCCATCTTGCATGAACCCATGAAGCTGGCAGCTGTTTTTTCAATGGATCTTCCTCCCCAGAAATTCATTGCGCATTGCATGGAAGGGAACAAACCCCAACTGACAGGGCAATCTTCAGACAGCATTTTGTTGATTGGGCCTGAAGGTGATTTTACCGCAGAGGAGCTGGCCCTTGCTATAGAACGGCATTTTGAACCCGTAGGCTTGGGTGAATCCCGCTTGAGGACTGAAACTGCCGGGATTGTTGGAGCAGTCTTGTTGAGGGGCTAGGCTATTTTTCTTCCTTGATGGTGGGCTCGTACAATTCAACCGGTTTGCTCTTTTTCCTCATCCGCATGTTCAACATTTCAACCCCAAAAGAGAAAGCCATCGCAAAGTAGATGTATCCTTTTTCGATATGGCTTCCGTGCAGGGGTTGTAACCCTTCAAAGAAAAGGCTGAATCCAACAATGAGCAAAAAAGATAGCGCCAACATCTTTAGCGTTGGATGTTTGTGAATAAAATTGGAGATTCTTTCAGAGAAGAAAAACATGATGATCATCGCAATGACTACAGCCACAATCATGATCTCTACGTGTTTAGCCATTCCCACTGCCGTGATGATGCTGTCAAAAGAAAAAATCATATCAATCAGGATGATCTGTGAAACGATACTGAAAAAAGAGGCCTGGGCTTTTTTACCGTCAGCATTGAATTCATTTTCTCCTTCCAGTTTTCCGTGAATCTCTTTAACAGTTTTGTAGAGCAGGAACAGTCCACCACCAAAAAGAATCATGTTCCTGAGGTTGAACCCATAATGTTGACCATTCAGGTTCAAGCCAAACAATTCCTTGTTGCCATTGGTGACCAGCCAACCTAAGGCAAGCAACAACAGGATGCGGACACTGATGCCCAATATCATCCACAACCTGCGTGCAGCAAGCTTTTGTTCTGCTTTCAAGCGCCCCATCAAAATGGAAACAAAAATCACATTGTCAATGCCCAAAACAATCTCAAGCAAAGAGAGTGTAATCAGGCTAATCAGCGAATCAACGGTCAGTAAACTGGTCATGGGTTTATTTTAATGCTTTACAAATCTTATTTACAATCCCTGGTCCTTCATAGATGAAGCCTGTCCAAACCTGCACCAGTGCTGCGCCCCGGTTGAATTTGTCTGCTGCATCTTTTCCGGTGAAAACCCCACCACTGGCGATGACTGGCACTTTGCCATGGGTCAGCCTGGTAATTTTTTCAAGTATATCATCTGAAGCCGTTTTCAAGGGTCGCCCACTCAAGCCTCCCATGCCAATGGATTCAACCTGGGCCATGGATAGCCCAGACAGGTTTTCTCTTGAAATGGTTGTATTGCTTGAAACAATTCCATCCAGTTCAATCTCCGTAGCAAGGTCTGCGATGTCCTGGAGCTGGCCATCAGTCAAGTCTGGTGCAATTTTTAACAGGATGGGTTTAGGATGAGATCTTTTCTTGTTGTTCTCCTGCAAGTTTACAAGAATCTTCAATAGTGCATCCTTGTCTTGCAAAGCCCTAAGGCCAGGGGTATTCGGCGAACTTACATTCACAACAAAATAGTCCACCACGTCAAACAATTCATTGAAGCAAATCTCGTAGTCTTTCCAGGCATCCTCATTCGGGGTTACTTTGTTCTTGCCGATATTGCCACCGATGATCATTTTTTCCTGGATTCCTGGCTGTTTCCTCTTCCACTCCTCCAACCGCTTTCTAACCACCTTCACCCCGTCGTTGTTGAATCCCATCCTGTTGATCAGGGCTTTGTCTTCCGGAAGCCTAAAAAGACGGGGCTTTTCATTGCCTTCCTGGGGCAGGGGAGTAACCGTACCAATTTCCACAAAGCCAAACCCAAGGGCTTCCAGCTCTCTTAAATATGTAGCGTTTTTGTCAAAGCCTGCACCTAGTCCTATAGGGTTTTTGAATGCAAGACCAAACTGTTCGCGCTTTAGCGATTGTCTTTTGGGGGAGAAAACTGCATGGATCGCCGATCTGATGGGAGGAATGCTACAAAAAAAACGCAGGGCATTCATTGAAAGGTAGTGGGCCCTTTCAGCATCCATCAAAAAAAATACTTTTCTTACCAGCGTGTACATCGTGGCGAAGGTAAAACAGATCAAACCATCAAGTAAAATAATTCAGAAATAATTTGGACCTTTCTCGTGGACAAGAAAAAACGCTCCGTGGAAGACTTACTTTTAATAAATAGCTCCCCAATCAGCCATTAAAACGATAGGCTTTTTGTTGCTTTTATTGATTTCAACCGGATTGATGAGTCCATCCAGATTGGAAATATTGCTATAAAACTGCCCGTCTTTTCCCAAAAGGACCGAGTACTTTCCCGGCTTTAATTTCAACTTAAAACTGCCATCTTTTTCTGCTAACGATCTGGCAACCAATTTTTTATCTGTCATCAAGAACACCCCTTGTTCTCCGGTAGGCATCCCCATGTTCATCAGTGTGGGCGCAAAGAAATAGACAGTAGTACTAAAGCCGGCTGGCTCCTCATTTAGTACATCAGGCGAAGGCATCTGGTTTCCCATCACACGCTTCACTTTACCAGTAACCTGCACTTTTGCACCCCCACAACCCACCAGGGAAAAAAGCAGCAGCATAAAAACCATCGTTTTCCCGTTAATCCACATTTGGCGCATCCATTTAAAGTTATTGTTTATAATTTCGCGAATGCTGAACAAGTTAGCTTTTTCAGGCCAATAATTTTTATCTTCAACGTTATGAGAATGCAAAAAAATAAAGTTTTTATTGCTACAGTTTTTTTATTGCTGTGCAACACATTATTGAATGCACAAAAGCAAACCATACCTCAAATACGTGAGCTTGAGAAAATTTCAATTGATCAACGTATAATCGAAACACAGCGGTATGAAAAAGCAATGGGCCTTGCTGCAAAAAAGGGATGGAGATTAACCATTGCAGATGACAAGGGGAATATCGCTCAACTGGTTGGTGTTGACGAACTAGGTTTTCCAATGTATGTTGCCACGCAAAGTAACGTAATAGCTGCATCTACAATTGGTACAAATAAATTATGGACTGGAGGAAGCGCTGGGTTAAATTTAAATGGATCAAGTGATTTACTTACCAATAAGCTCGCTCTGTGGGATGGAGGTTTGGTCAATAAGTCACACGTTGAGCTCATTGGTAGAATCACACAAAAGGACAACCCTGCAACAGAAGATAATCACGCAACGCACGTTACTGGTACATTAGTAGCATCAGGAGTGAATAGTGTAGCAAAAGGTATGGCACATGGCATCAAAGGAATCATTGCTTATGATTTTGCTAATCACATCTCAGAGATCTCCGGTGAAGCTTCAAACCTTCTTGTGTCTAATCACTCCTATGGTAGTATTGCAGGATGGAGATTCAACAGTGCACAAAACAGATGGGAATTCTGGGGCACTCCAGGATCAACGGAGGACTGGAAATTTGGTAATTACAGTTCAGAGGCACAAATGTGGGATTCGATAGCAACCCTATCGCCTAACTACCTTCTTGTGAAATCAGCAGGCAACAACAGAAATGAAAGCGGTCCTGCCCTTGGCACCAACTATTGGAGGTTTAATGAATCCAATTCCATGTACGATGCAGGGGGAAGGCCAGGAGGCATATATGATCAAAGTGGTTTTGATGTATTACCCACTTATTCTAATGCCAAGAATGCGCTGATTGTAGGAAATGTTTTGCCTATTTCAGGTGGCTATACCTCAGCATCTGATGTAGTTCTCAGTAGCAGTAGTAGTTTTGGACCGACAGACGATGGCAGGATAAAACCAGATGTTGTAGCAAATGGCTCAGGACTAACTTCTTCAGGTTCCGGGAGTAATTCTACTTATTCAACACTATCTGGTACATCAATGTCCTCTCCTACTGTAGCTGGTTCCGCTATTTTGTTGCAAGAACTTTTCATGAGAAAAAACAACAACAATGCCGCATGGTCCTCCACCATCAAGGGATTGATTTTACACACTACTGATAAAGCAACAACTGATCCGGGTCCTGATTATAAACATGGATGGGGCCTTGCCAATATTGCCAGAGCTGCAGGTGTGCTCAATAACACAAAAAACAATTTGGTAGTAGAAAAAAACCTGAAAAATGATTCAGTATATACAGTAAATGTAGTTGCATCGGGTAAGGGTTCTTTGAGTGCAACAATTGTATGGACTGACCCAGCAGGTTCAATTACTCCAAATGGAACGCTCAATTCCAGGGATAAGAAATTGGTAAATGATTTAGACCTTCGCGTTAAACAGGGAAACAAAATTTTCTTCCCCTGGAAACTGGATGGTAGTTCCCCTGCCAGCCCTGCTACAAGAGGAGACAATGATGTTGATAATGTTGAAAAGATTGAGGTAGACTCTGTTTTGCTTGGCGAAACATATACCATTGAGGTACGTCACAAAGGCCAATTGATCAGAGGTGGTGGCAGTCAGAATTTTTCTTTGATTGTTTCTGGAATTGGCGGAACCGCATACTCAGCTGCCACATTCAGTGACCAAAGTGGTGCTTACATTGATTCGCTTTCATTTGGAGACATCAACACAAAATACAAAGATACCTGTAGCACCTATAAAGACAGCAGACTCTCTACAGTTACCATTGAATCGGGTGGGTCAAATGCTTTCTTTATGCGCGTGAGAAGTTGCGATAAAACCAACAATGTGAGGTATGCCAAAATATTTATTGATACCAATAATGATGGTGATTTTGGAGATGCCGGTGAATCATTTGCAACGAGTCAGGCACTACAAAACGATAGCACATTCAAAACAACCATCAGCCTTCCTACAGGCTTAGCCATTGGAGATAAAATGCTCATGCGTGTAATTGTTTCAGAAACCAATGCCCCTAATTCAATTCAACCTTCCGGCAGTTATACAAGAGGAGAAGCGCAGGATTATACGCTAACTATAGTAAGACCTTCGAACGATCTTGCATTAAGCTCAATTGTTTACCCTTTTGATCGTGAATGTGCAGATGGCTCACAATATGTTACGATTAAATTAAGAAACGCTGGAAGCAAAGAGCAAAGAAATATTCCTTTATCGGTAGAAATAAAAGAAAATGGAAATCCTCTTTCAACCATCACAGGTGTATTTAATGGTCCACTTATATCTGGTGCTGAATCTGAGTACACATTCCAGACACCATTTGTAATGAAGGCTAATTCCAAATATACTTTTACGGCAAAATCAAATGTAGTGACTGATCAGAATGCAGAAAACAACCAGGTGCTTTCAGAAGCAAATGCCTTGGCTTCTGGTGTTGCACCTACAGGTTTACAGGCTTTGATTTGCAATAATTCAGCAGCCTTGCTCAGAGGTACTGCAACTACTGGTAATTATATCAGCTGGTTTGCATCGGATACCTCAAGAATTCCATTTGCTTTATCAACAGTCAATACAGTTGCCATTACAAGTACATTGACAGCTGACAAGAAATATTTTGCATCCTTTAACGACCTTGTTGGAACAGTAGGTCCCAAAGACAAAACAGCATTTGCTTCTGGCGGATACAATCAATTTAACGGCAACTTCGTACGTTTTTCCAATGCTGTTCCAATGGTAATTGAATCCGTAAAGATGTTTATTGGAAATCCTGGTAAGGTCAGAATTATTCTTGCTGATCTGTCGAGCGAAAATGCCCAAGGGGGATACAGTTATTTCAATTTGGGTCAAAGAGATTTTATTGTCTCTAATACCAGACCAACTGCACAAGCTGGTGTAGTTACAGAGAATGATCCTAATGACAAGGGAATGATTTTCAATGTGAACTTTCCTGTAACCACAACCGGAAACCATGTGTTGATTATGCAGTGTACGGATGGCGCAACAGTGTATAGAAACAGCAATATAGCCACTTCACCTTATCCACAAAGTATTAATGGGATAAACAGTGGGCTGACTGTTACAGGAAATAGTGTTGTTCCTTCATCTTCTTCCGATCCAAATCAGTTCTACTATTTCTTCTACGATATGCGAGTAAGACTGCTATCAGGAGGTTGTCCAACAGCTAAAACTCCCGTTACAGCCATCAATAATGTAATTCCTACGGTTACAAGAAATGCTGACACCTTGATTAGTTCTGTTGCAAATGGCAACCAATGGCAGTTAAATGGAGCTGAAATTCCAGGTGAAAAAGGGCAAAAACTTAAAGTCACTCAATCTGGTAAATACAGAACTTCAGTTGTTGATGATTTTAATTGCGAAAGCTTGTCTGCGGAACAAGATGTAACGGTAACCTCAATTATTAATGTTGCTCCAGATAAAATTGGATTTACTATAGCCCCTAACCCAAGTAATGGCAACTTTCATCTAAGCTTCAGTGTTACAGGCAAAGAGGATTTAGCTATTGCCGTTTTAAGTTCGGAGGGACGAGAAGTATTCCGACAAACGCAGGCAAATTTCAGTGGAAACTATAAAAGAAGTATCTTCTTACAAAATGCCAAACCTGGTGTATACCTCATCAAGATTACGCATGGTTTAAATCAGTACATCAAACGAGTGATCATTCTTTAATAGAGTAAAGATCAAATTGTCTCGTCCTAGAAAAACCTTACACTGTTAAAAATTAATCCTGGATTTACTATACAGTTGATCAAAATTGATAATCACAAAACGTCACATTATGCAGGAAGCTTATATTGTTGCCGGACTTCGTACTGCTGTTACCAAAGCAAAAAAGGGTGGCTTTCGCTTCACCCGTCCGGATGATCTTGCGATAGACCTGATACAACAATTGATGGCAAGCATCCCTGCATTGGAAAAGACCCAAGTAGATGATGTGATGGTGGGCAATGCCGTGCCTGAGGCCGAACAAGGTCTGCAAGTGGGCCGGATCATTGCGGCAAGGGCTTTGGGTCACCAGGCACCGGGCATCACAGTGAACAGGTATTGTGCTTCTGGTTTGGAAACCATTGCCCTTGCGACGGCCAAGATCAGGGCAGGAATGGCTGAATGCATCATCGCTGGAGGCGTGGAGAGCACAAGTTTTGTGCCAGCCGCTGGGTGGAAAACCGTCCCTTCTTTTGAGATTGCTTCTGAAGCGCCTGATTATTATTTGAACATGGGGCTGACTGCCGAGGCGGTTGCCAAAGAGTATAATGTTACCCGTGAGGCACAGGATGCCTTTGCTTTTTCATCCCACCAAAAAGCCCTTCATGCCATCCAACAAGGCCATTTCAAAGAGGGGATTGCACCGATACAAGTGAATGAAATTTATCTCGATGAAAATGGGAAAAAACAACAAAGAACATTTACTGTAGACACAGACGAAGGCGTCCGTGCGGATACCAGTATCGCGGGACTGTCAAAATTGAAACCTGCTTTTGCCGTCAATGGATCTGTAACTGCGGGAAATTCATCACAGAACAGTGATGGTGCGGCTTTTGTAGTGGTGATGAGTGGTTCCATGGTCAAGGCATTGGGGCTGCAACCCATTGGCAGGCTGGTGCATTGCAGTGTTGCAGGCGTTGATCCTAAATTGATGGGCATCGGCCCGGTGGAGGCCATTCCTAAGGTGCTCAAGCTCGCGAACATGCATCTTAATGATATTGATCTTATTGAATTAAACGAGGCATTTGCTTCACAGGCGATTGCGGTTACCAATACCTTGGGCCTCGATGAATCAAAGCTCAATATCAATGGTGGCGCCATAGCACTGGGCCATCCTTTGGGATGTACGGGTGCAAAACTGACTGTTCAATTGCTGGGCGATCTGAGAAGGCTAAACAAGCGCTACGGCATGGTTTCTGCCTGTGTTGGCGGTGGCCAGGGCATTGCCGCCATCATTGAGCGAATCTAAATATTTGCAACATTATTGCAAATATTTAAAATTTCATTAGTTTTGGGTTTCAAATGAACCCATGAGGCTTTTGGCCGCCATATCAATTTTCCTATTTTCTGCGCTGCACCTCAACGCACAGTGCATTTTACGCATCAGTGGTACAGTAAAGGATGCGGATACCCGCTCTTCGTTGGTTGGTGCCACCGTTAGCATCATCGAATTGAAAAAGACCATCCTCACAGACATTGAGGGAAAATATGTACTGTCAGGAATCTGTCCTGGCGATTATACCCTGCGCATCACCCATGCGGATTGCCAGGCCCTGGATTTTCATTTTCACCTCAAAGAAGACCTGATTAAAACTTTTCAACTCTCGCATGCAGAAAACCTGTTGAAGGAAGTGGTTGTTGTGGGTGCTGCTACTGTTCGTCCTGAAGGGATGACGGGGGAATTGAAAGGAAAGGAATTGGCTGCCACCAGGGGTTTGTCTCTTGGCGAATCACTACAAAGGATTACCGGTGTCACCGTTTTGCAAACGGGAAACAATATTTACAAGCCCGTCATTCAAGGACTTCACAGCAGCCGTATTCTGATCCTGAACAACGGCATCAGACAAGAGGGGCAGCAGTGGGGCAGTGAGCACGCACCGGAGATTGACCCTTATGTGGCCAACCGGCTTACGGTGATCAAAGGGGCGGCATCTGTGCGCTATGGTGGTGATGCCATTGGTGGAGTGGTGTTGGTGGAGCCCCGTTTGTTGCAATACAAAAAAGAAATGCAGGGTGAAATCAACCTGGCTGCATTTTCCAACAACAGGCAGGGCGTTATTTCTGCGATGGTGGAAAGTGGATTTGATAAAAATGAAACAACCGCCTGGCGGGTGCAAGGAACCCTGAAGCGTGGTGGGAATGCAAGGACACCTGAATACTGGCTGAAAAATTCTGGTGTGCAGGAAATGAACATGTCAGCTGCTGCAGGCTGGAGAAAGAACAACAAAGGGGCTGAAATATTTTACAGCATCTTCAATACCAACATTGGCATCTTCTCTGGCGCACACATTGGAAACCTAACGGATTTGGAGAACGCCATCCGCGCCCAAACGCCTCCAGCGTATATTCGTGATGAAGGATTCAGTTATGCCATCGACAGGCCCTACCAGGATGTTCAGCACCACTTGTTTAAATTCAAGGCCTTTTCTGAAATGGTGGGGCACAGCAGGATCAACCTTACACTCTCCTCGCAATTGAATATCCGCAAAGAGTTTGACCTTACGAGATCTGCATCTGACCTGCCCCAATTACAGTTGAATCTTCAGACCCATATGGCAGATTTGGTATGGGAGCATTTTGCAGAAAAAAAAATCAAGGGTTCTGTTGGGGTCAATGCCATGTACCAGGACAATTATATCAACTACAGGTATTTCGTTCCCAACTATCAATCTGTTGACCTGGGCTTCTGGGCTGCAGAACGCTATCAGCATGAAAAATGGCAGGTGGAGCTGGGTCTTCGATACGACCATAGAAACAGATTCAATATCAAGGATAATGACCCAAAACCTTTTGATCTGTTGATGGGCAATGCCTTGGTATCTGGGGATCCTTATGGCCAAAGAATTTTTTCAGGTTTGTCTGGCACTGGTGTGGTGGCCTATAAATTCAGTGACCATTTGCGCACTTCATTTACTGCATCCACTGCATGGCGTTCGCCACAGGTGAATGAACTGTTCAGCAATGGGCTCCATCATGGTGCTGCCAGAATTGAACGGGGAAGCCCAAACCTCAATCCTGAAAGGGCTTTCAGCGTTTTGGGTACTGTAGTTTACAACAATGAAAAATGGGAGGCCGAGCTTGGAATTTACCAGAAGGGTATCAATGGTTTCATTTACCTGAAGCCTGCCTATCCGGCCTTGTTGACAATAAGGGGTGCTTTCCCTGCATTTGATTATGCCCAGACCGATGCAAGCCTGACCGGCATGGACATGCGCCTGGCTTATCGCCTCACCAATCATCTTCAAGCCCATGTAAAAGGATCTGTTTTGAGGGCATACAATGCAACCGAAAAGACCTGGTTGATACAGATGCCTTCTGACAGGTTTGAAGCGGATTTGGAATACAGTTTTATTGATGGAAAAAAATGGAAACAGTCATCCATTAAGTTTGGTATGCAGCATGTAACCGAACAAACGCATGTGCCGCCAACGGGCAACATCAAGGTGACCGATGCTACAGGAATTACAAAAATGCAATCGGATTATATGGTTCCGCCTCCAGCATACACACTCTTCAATGCAGAAGCGACAACTGCCATCGATGTCCGCAAACGCCGGATAGAACTGGTGTTGAGCGCGACCAATCTTTTTAATATGTCTTACCGCGACTACATGAATGCCTTCCGGTATTTCGCATTGGACCGCGGAAGAAACATCTCTTTAAAAATAAAATTACCCATTTAAAAAAAACAATGAGAAAAAAGAACCTCTATGTAACCCTCTCTTTTATGCTGATGCTTTCTATCGTAGGATGTAAAAAAGATACGGTTGACCCCAACGAAAGTGAATTGATTACCACGGTAAAGGTCGTTTTAACGGAGAAGGTGTCCGGTACGCAATCCATATTTGAATTCAAAGATCTTGACGGCGTTGGCGGTGCCGCGCCATCAAAGTTTGATGAAATTATTTTGGCAAGAGGCAAAGTCTATGATTGTAAACTACAGTTGTTGAATGAAAGTAAAACACCTGTCGATGATATCACGCTGGAGGTTACTGCTGAAGGTGTCGATCACCAGATTTATCTTTCTGCTTCCAATGCATTGGCTGCTGTCTCTAACTTGAACAACGATGCAAAAGGCTTGCCATTGGGCATTACATCTACCTGGACTGCCGCCGCGGTTGCTGGCACCGGTACAATGAATGTAACACTCAAGCACAAGCCGGGTGTAAAAGCTGCAGGAGACCTGGTTTCTAAAGGTGATACTGATCTAGCGATTGATTTCAAACTTTCAGTTAAATAATCCTTCCATGGAAATCTCTATCACAACTCCTGCACTCTTGTTTCCAGCCATCAGCCTATTGCTACTC
>ENA-OUVC01000532-OUVC01000532.1-marine-metagenome-genome-assembly--contig:-NODE-532-length-24904-cov-7.030652_pt1 | contig 24904 bp, 31 predicted proteins | sample MGYA00248622_ERZ508571 | MGnify/ENA primary metagenome ERZ508571 (study PRJEB26236, sample SAMN06267175) | marine metagenome | isolation source: Columbia River Estuary | place: USA:Columbia River Estuary... | reverse complement strand
TCTAGTATTCACAGGATATTTAATTACAACTGAGTCTTTTTTAAGATTCATTGAAATCATGTTACAAGGGGGAGGAAAAAGTCCAAATGTATTATCTTTGGTGAAAAATATCCTTGTGCCATCGCTTAACCCTTCTAGTTTATATCTTTATTGCCTAATTCTCTTAATACTAATAATGCTTAAAGATAGGGACCGAACCGGAGAAAATTTTAGGAGTCTTGTTAAATATTTCATGGCTGCGCAAATGTTTTTGATTATGTTAAGCCCTTTCTCAATTTCAAGTTTAATCGAACGACGTGTATCAATCATTATTTTTATAATTATCTATAATATCATTCATATAATATAATTCTATTATACTATAAATATATTATTATATGATATAATATATTTATAAAAAAAATCCATTTAAAGATTTAATACGTTCTTAAATCAGAATAATGGATACAGGGGCTTCACCAGTATCAAGCGAAGACAAAAAGATAGCATCGAATAATATAAAAATCTTAAAAAAACAACTGGGAAAAAAATGGTTTGAGTTTTCAACGTTATGGCGCACACGACAACTTGAATACACTTGGCTTAGAAGTTTAATGGGCAAACATGTTGATTTTTGGAAAGTTACAGAAGACTCTCTCGATTACACTTTAGAGAATTTTAAAGTGAGTAGAAAAGTACGATCTAAATTATTAAGGTTATATAAAGTATTAACTCCTTTCGCAGATTTGCGAATAACCATCAAAATGCTGAAGTTAAAAAGTATAAAGACCTGCATTTTATCGAATGGTAGTCCTTCTTTGTTAAAAACATTAATTAAGAATGCAAAGTGTGAAAATTTATTTGATCGACTAATTTCTATTGAAAAAGTGAAGATATATAAACCTCACCCTAAAGTTTATGAATTAGTGACCAAACAATACCAATGCAAACCTAAGCAAGTTTGTTTTATAAGCTCAAATCCTTGGGATGTGGTGGGTGCGGGTATTTATGGGTTTAATTCTGTTTGGGTTAATAGAAACAACGCAACTTTTGATCGACTTGGATTTAAAGCAAAGTATAAAATTAATAAACTTTCAGAGCTAAACTACTTAATCAAATAAAATAATTATTTTAACTCGCCTACTGCTCCAACTGAAATTATAAATTTCATGGCGTCTTCAAAATTCATGTTTAAGAAAATTATATCTTTTTTAGGAACTAAAATTAAAAATCCGCTAGTTGGGTTTGGTGTTGTAGGTATAAAAACACTAGTTAAATTATCGCTAATCTTTGGTGATATAGGCTTTGTAGTTTCATTGGTTGCAAACCCTACTGCCCAAGCTCCTGGTCTTGGAAATTCAATAAGAACTACTTTTTTACTTGTAGATCCTTCATCTTGAAAACTTTTTGTAAATTGTGTAACTCCTGAATAAATTGAGCGAACAATAGGTATTCTTTCTAGTAAATTTTTACCTAACAATAAGAACTGTTTTCCAAAATAAGTTAAAGAAATCATCCCAATAAAAGTAGTAATAATAAGCGCTATTAAGATTTCTAATCCTGGTATTTGAAAAGGGAGATATTTGTTGGGATTTAAAGCATCTGGCACTATCTTTGAGAAAAGATCGATAACAACAACAGTTAAATATACAGTTATAAATATCGGTATTAATGTAATTATACCTGCTAAAAAATAGTTTCTGAGCTTTGTAATTATTGATGATTTCATGATAAACTAATTACAAATAACATTTTGTTGTCTTAATTCACAAGTAAAATATTTAAAATTTAATGAATATAAATAGAAGAGATTTTTTATCCCTAACCACTTGTTGTTGTGGTGGCTTTTTATTAGCGGGTTGTTCAACTGCTCCAATTACAGGACGCCAACAATTTACAATATTGCCAGAGTCTATGATTAATAGCCAAGCTATTGGTGCATACAAACAAGTTAAAGAAAAAGCCAAATTAATCACAGAGAAGGATCAATTAGATCCAATTATTTCTGTTGGTCAAAGAATTGAAAAAGCAATTAAACATTATTTTAAGAGTAAAAATTTAAAAGATCCGACGGAAAATTATGACTGGGAATATATTTTAATAAATGATCCAAAAACTTTAAATGCATGGTGTATGCCGGGTGGTAAAATTGCATTTTATTCTGGAATATTAGAGGTAACAAAAGATGAAAACGGATTAGCCGCTGTCATGGGACATGAAATTGCACATGCGGTTGCAAGACATTCGCTTGAAAGAGCAAGCGCTGCTCTTGCTGTAAATGTTGGTACATTAGCAGCAGATATTGCATTAGGTGGAGCAATTTCTAGAACGAGAAATACTGTTGGTCAAACAACTGGAATGGATGTCGTTCAACTTGGAATTTTTAATCCATTTAGTAGATATCAAGAGTCTGAAGCTGATTACCTTGGTGTCATATTTGCAAATTTAGCTGGTTACGATCCATCAGGTGCAGTTCAGTTATGGGAGAGAATGCAGGAGAAAATGAAAGGAAAAGAGCCTCCACAATTTTTGAGCACCCACCCTTCTTCTGGTAACAGAATAAATGATCTAAGATTATTAATACCCAAAGTGAAAATTGAGTATCCTAAAATACAAAATCTCTAATTTTAAAATACAATAAATGGTGAGCCCGACAAGATTTGAACTTGTGACCCATTCCTTAAAAGGGAATTGCTCTACCAACTGAGCTACGGGCCCATTAATGCAAGGTTTTATATAGTTTAAACTGCATCTGAAAGCAATTTTTAATTTGCCTCATTAAACAATTCGAAGTGTTTTTTATAGAATTCTTCAAATTTATTTTCTTTTATTGCCTGTCTAATTTTCTTCATTAAGTCCTGATAAAAGGCAATATTATGCCAAGTGAGTAGCATCGATCCAAGTATCTCATTCGAGTTTACTAAATGATTTAAATAATTTTTAGAATAAGAATTAGAAGCAGGACAATCTATAGATTTGTCTAAAGGATCTTCATCTTTAGCGTATTTTGCATTTCTAATATTTACTTTTCCATTCCAAGTAAATGCAAGCCCTGTCCTTCCAGATCTTGTTGGTAAAACACAATCAAACATATCTATCCCTCTTTTAACGGCGCCTAAAATGTCCTGAGGCATACCAACACCCATTAAATAATGAGGCTTATCTTTAGGTAAAATATCCTTTACCGCATCAACGGCATCAAACATCTCAGACTGATTTTCACCAACAGCAAGGCCTCCTAATGCATAGCCATCAAAGCCAATATCTATTAATTTTTTTAAACATTCTTTTCTAAGATCTGGAAAAATTCCACCCTGCGTTATTCCAAATAACCATTTAGATTCTTGTGTTCCAAATTTCTTTTTACATCTCTCAGCCCATCTAAGAGATAAATCCATAGATTTCTTTATTTTATCTTTTTCAGCTGAATATTTAGGACATTCATCAAAAACCATGACGATGTCTGAATTTAAATCTAATTGAACTTGAATGCTATCTTCAGGAGTTAAAAAAAATTTCTTACCATCAATATGTGAATTAAACTCAACTCCATCTTCAGTAACTTTTGAAATTTTTGATAAAGACATAACCTGAAACCCACCAGAATCTGTCAGTATTGGCATTGGACAATTCATAAATTTATGAAGACCTCCAGCTTGCTTTATTCTTTCAACGCCAGGCCTTAACAATAAGTGATAAGTATTTCCTAAAATAATCTGAGATCCGCAGCCTTTAACTTGATCAATATACATCGCTTTGACCGTCCCTGCAGTTCCTACAGGCATAAAAGCTGGTGTATCAATATCTCCTCGAGGAGTGGTAATTTTTCCTAAACGAGCACCATGACTTTCATTTAATAAATTAAATGAAATTGATTTCATTATTACTTTTTATTTTGATGATCGTAGACTGATAATTGTATCTGGATTATCGACAACTCCTGATCCTGGAGCGCCTTTTTTTAATTTATCAACAAATTCCATTCCACTTATAACTCTACCAAAAGCAGTATAGTTTCGATCTAGATGAGCATGTGTGTCAAAGCAGATAAAAAATTGGCTATTTGCACTGTCTGGACTTTGTGATCTTGCCATAGATAAAACTCCTCGTTGATGAGGAATATTATTAAATTCAGCTTTTAAATCTGGAAATTCAGACCCACCAGTTCCAACCATTTGTGCATTAAAATCTAATTTTGTATTTCCATATTTTACATCTCCCGTTTGCGCCATAAAGCCATCAATCACTCTATGAAATGCAACGCCGTCATATTTTCCTGAATCTGCTAAGGCTTTTATTCTTTTAACGTGATTTGGAGCTATCTCATCGAAAAGTTCAATTTTAACTTCACCGCTTTTTAATTTCATTATCATAATAGATCTTTCTTTAGATTTAATATTAGTTGAAAAAGAAAATAAAAATAAAGTTAAAATTATAAAAAGTTTTTTAAGCATTATTTAAATTTAGTTTTCAAAGCCTTAATAACAATGTTTGGTACAAATTGCACCAAATCTCCCTTTAAAGCGGCAATTTCTTTAACGAAATTTGATGAAATAATTTGATTTTCTATCTCCGCCATTAAAAAGACCGTCTCAAGATTTTTGTTTAATTTATTATTCATACCCGCTAACTGAAATTCATATTCAAAATCAGAAGCCACTCTTAACCCTCTAAAAATAATATTAGCTGAAATTTTTTTACAATAATTTGTAGTTAAACCTGGAAAAGACACTACATGAATTTTCTTTTTAATATTTTCAGGAAATGTTTCTACAACTTTTTTAATTAAAGAAACTCTTTCAGATGATGAGAAGATTGTTTTTTTCTTATTGCTTAATGGAGTTCCAATATAAAGATGATCAACAATACTTGCTGCTCTTTTTATAATATCAATATGTCCAAGTGTTATTGGATCAAAAGTACCAGGATATAAACCAATTCTTTTCATAATTTTAATGGTCGGGGCAGCAAGATTCGAACTTGCGACCCTCTGGTCCCAAACCAGATGCGCTACCAGACTGCGCTATGCCCCGAAACTGTGCTGTTATACAACTTAATTAATTTATTTAAAAGAAATACTAGTTAAAAAATCTTTCAAATTCATGAGTAATACTTTACTTTTTTAATACATGATTCAAATAATATTTTTAAATTTATACTCATGAATACATTGCTACTTAAACACGTTGGAGCTTTAAAAAATTATGGCGCTCTTAAAAGTTTCACACACAAATGCATTTATAAAAATCATACGTGTGGTGACAAAGTAACAATATATCTAAAAATCAGTAAAAAAATTATTGAGAAAATATCATATAAAACAGAATCTTGTCTAATATGCCAAGCTTCATGCAGTATTTTTTCTGATTGTGTAAAAAATAAAAGTTTAAATACAATAATAAATTTCACTGAATTATTTATTAATTCTATTTTTAAAAAAAAAATAAGTCTAAGCGGTAAATGGAAAAAATATAATTTTCTTTTAAAGAAAGATTATTTCAACAGAAAAAGCTGTATCTTAGTGCCTTTTAATGCTTTAATAAAATTACAATAAGTAATGAAAAAAAATATTTTTTATTTTATAATAATTAGCATGTTTTTCTTTAGTAAAAATATCAACGCCAATGACAAACGAACGTTATATGAATTCAGTTTCAATGATGTTGATGGAAAAACATATTTGCTATCACAACATAAAAATAAAGTAGTTTTGTTAGTCAATGTTGCAAGTCAATGTGGCTTTACTAAACAATATGCGGATCTTCAAACTTTATGGGACAAATATAAAAGTAAAAATTTTGTAGTCATTGGTGTGCCATCGAACGATTTTGGAAATCAAGAACCAGGTACAAATGCTGAAATAAAGAGTTTTTGTGAGACAAATTTTAATATTAACTTTCCAATTATGGAAAAAGTAACTGTTAAAGGAAAAAATGCTCACCCTGTATATTTATGGGCGAAAGAAAGTTATGGGAGCGCAAGTGAGCCTAAATGGAACTTTCATAAAATATTAATAGATAAAAAGGGAAAAATTAACGACACTTTTATCTCCACAACTAATCCGCAAAGCGAAAAAGTTGTTAAAAAAATTGAAGAATTAATTAATAATTAAGTTACTTAACAGAATGTTTTTGACTGCCTAATTGGTCAATCATCAAAGTTACAGTATCACCTTTTTTTAAATACGTTGGTGGTTTCATACTATCCCCTACTCCTGGAGGAGTTCCTGTTGTGATTATATCCCCTGGCATTAAAGTCATAAATTCACTCACATAAGATGTTAAAAAATTCATTTTATGAATCATTTTTGAAGTGTTTCCTGTTTGCATTCTTTTTCCATTAACATCCAAACTCATATTTAAATTATATAAATCTTTAATCTCATCTTTTGTAACTATGTAAGGACCAATGGGTCCAAAAGTGTCTGCAGATTTTCCTTTAATCCACTGCCCGCTTCTTTTCTTTTGCCATTCTCTTTCGCTAACATCGCAGACTAAACAGTAGCCAAAAATATAACTTTCAGCCTCAGCTAATGAAATATTTTTTCCTTTTTTACCAATTACAAAGGCAATCTCTACTTCCCAATCAGCTTTTTCTGAATTTTTAGGAATAAGGATTTCATCATTGGGTCCACTTATGCATGTGGTTGCTTTTGAAAAAATAATTGGCTCTTTTGGAATTTCTAAATTTTGCTCTAATGCATGATCAAGAAAATTTAAACCAATGCCTAGAAATTTTGACGGATTAGAAACACAAGCTCCAATTCTTAAATTATTATCTAACTGTGGAAGTTTTGAAATATCTAATTTTTTTATAGTGTTAATTAAGTTGTCACCTATGGTTGTTTGATCAATATCTTTAATAACTGATGATAAATCTCTTATAATATTATTATCTAATAAGGCTGGCTTTTCAGCTCCTATATTTCCAACTCTTAAAAATTTCATAGTTGTTTTGGCGGTCCCTAGGGGAATCGAACCCCTCTTTCATGGATGAAAACCACGTGTCCTAACCGATAGACGAAGGGACCTTGAAAGTAAAGTTTTTTAGATTGTTTAGTAATAATAATCAACAATTATATAATTAACTATATTTATCTCCGTATTTGTTAATGAGTTAAAGAAATATCTTCAATAACAAATTCAATAACTCTTTGTTTATTCCAATCATTGCAACTAAGTTTTCCAGCTATATGAAATTTATGATTTTTAAAATTTTTAAGATAATCAATTACTTTTTCTTTATTATTTTTAAAACAAATTCCATGCAAATAAAGACCACTACTGTTTTTAAATAAAACTTTTAATAAAAATTCATTTTCAAAATTAATTTTAATCATCGATAAATCTTCAACAATAAATTTTGGCTCAGAATTGCCTGATCCAAAAGGTCCTAATTTACTTACTTCTTCATAGGTTTTTTCATTAACGGCATTGGCTGATAAAATACCATCTATCTCTATAAAGTTATTTTGAACAAAGTTTGGTTTTGATGATTTAAATTTTGATATTAAAAAATTTTTAAGATCACTAATCTTATTTTCTTCAACACTAAAACCAGCAGCCATTTTATGACCACCTCCTTTTATAACAATTCCATTTTGTTTAGCGGCTAAAATGGCAAGACCAATATCAAATCCAAATATTGATCTGCAAGAACCTTTGGCAATATTATTAGTAGATGAAATAACTATGGTAGGTTTAAGAAATTTTTCTTTAATTCGACTTGCAATAATACCAATCAACCCTTCGTGCCAAAACTTATTAGCTACCAATATTACTTCATTAGCATTTTCTTTTTCTGCTAATAAATAAGCCTCATTTAAAATATCTACTTCAATTGATTTTCTTTTTTTATTTAAGGAATCTAAGGTTGTTGCTATTTCATAACTTTTCTTTGGGTCTTCAGTTGTGAGTAAATTTGCACCAAGATCAGATTGGCCTATTCTTCCCCCAGCATTAATCCTAGGGCCTAACAAGAAACCAATATGATAAGTACTTGGACTTTCTTTTATATCAGCAACATCCATTAGAGTTTTGATACCTAAGTTTTTTCTCTTCTTTAATATTTGTATTCCTTGATAAACAAATGCTCTGTTTAAATCTATTAAAGGAACAACATCGCAAATTGTACCTAAAGCAACCAAATCTAAATAATCATATAAATCTGGCTCATTAATATTTTTATCTTTATAAAAATTACTTTCTCTAAGAGAACGATTTAAAGCGACAATAAATAGAAAAGAAACTCCAGCTGCACATAAATAACCAAGATTAGATTTATCATCTAATTGATTTGGATTTACTAAAGCTTTGCATTTTGGAAGTTTGATTTCTGCTTGATGGTGATCAATAACTAAAACTTCAATATTATTTTGACTAGCAAACTCAAGGGCTTCAAATGATGTAGTTCCGCAATCAACAGTTATTAAGAATTCACCTTTTTTATCGATAATATTTTTTAATGAATTCACGGATGGTCCATAACCATCAACTTGTCGGTCTGGAATATAAATAAAAAAATTTGAGTATATATTTTTTAAAAAATTAACAATAATTGCAGTTGATGATGCCCCATCCACATCATAATCACCTAAAATACAAATTCTCTTATTTTCTTTAATAGCCTTAATAAGAGTATCAACTGCAAGATCCATGTCTTTTAAGACACTTGGATTTGGCATGAATTCTTTAATCTTGGGATTTAAATATGACTGACAATTCTCAACTGTAATTTTCCTTATAGATAAAAGTTTTGATAAAAAGTTATCAATTCCTAATTTTTGAGAAATTTCTAAGGATAAATTTTCGTTGAAATTGGATAAAATCCACTCTCTACCAGTGATGGACTGGTACTTCATATTTTAAATTTATTAATAATTTTTTTATTAAGTTTAGATGCGTGGTGCAAAACGTAGGTTTCTGATTGATAAAAACCATTATCTAAAATCTCAATACCTTGAAGCAAGTCTCCGCCGGTTACTCCTGTTGCACAAAATAAAACATCATCTTTAACTATATCGTTTATATAATATTTTTTTTTCAAATCTTTTATTCCCATTTTTTTAGCCTTATCAATTTCATGCTCATTGCTTAAAACTAATCTTGCCTGAAACTGACCTCCTAAACATTTAATCGCTGCAGCAGCAAGAACACCTTCAGGTGCTCCTCCTATGCCTAAATATATATCAACATTAAATTCCTCTATACCTGCATAAATAGCACCCGCTACATCTCCATCAGAAATAAATTTAATTTTAGTTCCAAGTTTTTTAGCATCATTAACGATGTGATCGTGTCTTTCTCTTTCTAAAAGACATATTGTTAATTTATCTGGCGTTGTATTTTTAAAATCAGCTAAATTTTTAAGATTTTTTGTTATTCCAAAATCAAGATCTATAACCCCTTCTTTAATATTTTTTCCAACAGCTATTTTTTCCATGTAAGTATCTGGTGCATGTAGCAGATTATCTTTTTTTGACACCGCTAGAACTGACATTGCGTTTGGTAAATTTTTAGCTGTTAAATTTGTTCCCTCTAATGGATCAACCGCTATATCTAATTCTTCACCAATTCCTGTTCCAACAAGTTCATTAATATAAAGCATCGGAGCTTCATCCATCTCCCCCTCGCCTATGACAATTCTTCCTTTCATAGGAATATTATTTAAAAACAATCTCATCTTATCTACTGCCGCTTGATCAGCTGCAATTTTATCGCCTTTACCTTTTAATAATGATGATGCGTAAGCTGCTTCGCTAGTAGTTTTTACAAATAAATCTACAAACCCATTGCCGATAATCATAATTTCTTTTCATTTCTAATTCTGATCATCGTAATTTTTTTGCTAATAAATTTTTCTTTTGAGATTTTCTTTAAAGCTAATTTCATATTCATCTCTTTGGCGTTGTGAGTAATAATAACTAAATTAGCATATTTAGGATTACTTAAAGGTTGCTGTAATATGCTTTGGATTGAAATCTTATATGAAGATAAAATAGAAGTAATTTTAGATAAAACTCCTGGTTTATCTTTAACAACTATCCTTAAATAAAATTTACAAATGTGATTATTAAAATCAAACATTTTAAACTCTTTTGCATCAGAGTAACTAAAACCAAATGGTAAAGTTTTATCTCCTTTAAGAATTGAATTTAAATCAGAAACAACAGATGAAGTCGTTGGGCCTTTTCCAGCACCCAGTCCTTGATAAACTATTTTGCCAACTGGATTTCCCTCAACCATAATTGCATTATTTGCTCCATTGATCTTAGCAAGATCAGAATCTTTTGAAATTAAACAAGGATGAACTCTTTGCTTAATTTTATTATCAATGATTTCAGATATTCCAAGCAGCTTAATTTTGTATTTAAACTTATTAGCATACTCAACATCTTCAAGATCAATCTGCTCTATTCCTTCTGTTAAAAAACTTTTATTAATTATTTTCGTTTTAAAACAAAGAGCACTTAATATTGATATTTTGGATTTAACATCATCTCCATTAAGATCAAGTTTTGGATTAGTTTCAGCGTAACCAAGTTTTTGAGCAGTCGCTAAAATCTCTTTAAAACTTTTACTAGTTCTTTCTATTTCAGTTAATATAAAATTTGTCGTTCCATTTAATACTCCGTAAATGTGAAATAATTTATTACCAACTAAGCTCTCCTTTATTGATTTGATAATTGGTATTCCACCGCCAACTGATGCTTCAAATAATAGATTAACTGAATTCTTTTCAGCAATTTTGGCAAGTTCATTACCATGCTTAAACATTAAAGCTTTATTTGCTGTGATGTAATGTTTGTTATTTTTTAATGCAGCAAATGCTAAATTTTTTGCAATTCCATCTGGTCCACCTATTAACTCAATAATAATATCTACATCGTCTTTTTTAACTAATGACAAAGGATTTTTAACCCACATTTTTTTTGGGATAGTAAATCCTCTTTTTTTATTAATCTTTTTTGCGGAGATATATTTTATTTGATAAGTGGAATTTGTATTTTGTTCAATAACTCGTTTATTCTTAATTAAATGCCTATAAACTTCTGAGCCAACATTTCCCAAACCAACTATTGCAATATTATAATTATCTTTAAAACTCATTATTCTAATCCTACAGTTTCTTTTAGACCTAATCTTATATTCATATTTTGAACTGCCTGCCCTGCAGCACCTTTAACTAAATTATCAATAGAGCTTACAATAATTAATTGATTTTTATTTCTTCCAGCAAAAATATTAATATTACAATTGTTAGTATTGTTAACGTTATTTGTATTTACAAATTTACCATAAGGTAAAACTTTTACAAAATTACTATTTTTATAAAATTTAACCAAATATTGATGAACTTTTTTCACACTAATATTCTTTTTAAGATCAGCATATATTGTCGTCACAATACCTCTAAAAGTTGGAATTAAATGAGGAGTAAATTCAACTTTTAAATCACCAGAAACTTTTCCAAACAATTTTAATCCCTGGTCAATTTCAGGCATATGTCTGTGATTGCCTACTCCATAGGCAGCGATATTTTTATTTATATTAGGATAAAGTTTTTTATCAGCAGTTTTTTTACCAGCTCCTGAATAACCTGATTTAGAATCTATTATTATTTTTGAAGTTTTAATTATTTTATTTAACAATAAAGGAACAAGCGCAAGCTGGGCTGATGTTGGGTAACATCCAGGGCATGAAATTATATTACTTTTTTCAATATCTTTTCTTGCAAATTCAGAAAGCCCGTAAACAGAATATTTTTGCTTATTAGGTGCGTAATGTTTTAGTCCGTACCATTTTTCATAAACTTTAATATCTGAAAATCTAAAATCAGCTGATAAATCAATTAAAATATGATGGGAAGAAATACTATTAGATAATAATTGCGCTTCACCATGTGGCAATGCTGAAAAAATTATATCAACATCGCTCAAATCAGCTTTATTAATATCAGATATTAAGGGTAGTTTTTTTTTAATTTTATTTTTTAAAAAAGAATTAATAGATTTTCCAATAGATCCTCTAGAACAAAGATATTTAAGATTAATAAATTTATGGTTACTTAATATTTTAATAAGTTCTAAGCCAACAAAACCTGAGGCTCCATTAATTAAAACGTTATATTTGTCAGACATGCTCTGTATTTATAAGAAGTTGTAAATGACTTAAAGACTAAAATTAGTCTAACTAGACTATCGTTTAGAGAACTGGAATCTTCTTCTAGCTTTTTTCTGTCCGTATTTTTTTCTTTCAACTTTTCTTGAATCTCTTGTTAATAAGTTTTCTTTTCTTAAGGTTTTTCTTAACGTTCCATCTAAAACATATAAAGCTTTAGATATACCTAAAGACACTGCTCCAGCTTGACCGGTTAAACCGCCACCCTTAACAGTGCACATAACATCATAAGCATTATTCTTAGCTATAACATTAAATGGCTTCTCAATGCTTAGTTGTAGAACTGGACGTTTAAAATATTCGTTATATTTTTTTCCATTTACTAAAATAGATCCTGATCCTGCTTTTAGCCAAACTCTAGCTATTGAACTTTTTCTTTTTCCAGTTGCGTAAAATCTATCGTTTGAAACAGCTAAACTTTGAACCATATATTAATTTAAAGAATTCTTTTTATTTCTAGATTTAAAATCAAAATCTACAGCTTTTTGAGTTTCATGAGGATGTTTTTCATCATTATAAACTTTTAAATTTCCAAGTTGTTTTCTGCCAAGCGGACCTCTTGGTAACATTCTCTTAACAGCTAATTTAATAATTCTAGATGGATCTTTTTGAAGAATTTGATTTGGAGTAGTTTCCTTAATCCCACCTGGATAGCCTGTATGTTTATAATAAATTTTATTACTAAATTTTTTTCCAGTAAATTTTATTTTTCTAGCATTAGTTACGATTACAAAATCTCCATCATCCATATTTGGAGTAAAGCTAGTTTTTTTTGTTCCTCTTAAAATTTTAGTTATCTCAGAAGCTAATCTGCCAACAATTAAATTTGTTGCATCGATCTTGTACCAGTTCTTTTTAACTTCTTTCTTTTTAATAAATTCAGTCATAATGGAACGGAATAAATATATTTTGCCTATAATTATGTCAAATAGATAAAGGCAAATTTTAATATTTTTGAGAGATTGATACTTGGTAAAATAGATAAATTATCGAAAAAAGTAAAAAAATCGAACCTAGTTGATGAAGACTGGCAATATATATTTTATAACCACTGGTTAAAACTAGAATACCAAGCAGAACTTGAAAAATTATTGCTAACAAAACTATGAATAAATACTTCGAGTTAACAATTTTATTTTTAAGTAAAAAATAAAAAATAAAACTAAAAATTAATATTATAAAATAAGCAATAATCCTGTGCAAAAATTGAACATGGGAAGGACTAGAATAAGAGTCTGAATTTGAAAATTCTTTAATCAAAACATCCTCTGGTACAAAATTTCCATTCATTAAAGGCCAGGTTTGATATATTTTTGCAGCATCCAGTCCTGAAACAAAAGCTCCAATTGCGATTTGAAAGAAAATAATTATTAAAAAGAAAAGAATTAAATAAGAATACAAGTTTAAATAAATTTTTTTAGTATTTCTAAATAAAATAGAAAAAAAAAGTAGTGATAAGATAATCTGAGCACCTAATAGATGTGCTGACAATCTAAAATGGCTAACATCTGTATTCGAGATTAAACCACTTTTAACCATATACCACCCTAGAAATCCCTGGAAAAAGAATAATAAAGAAATTATTGAATAAAAAACAATTTGTTTAAAATTAAATTTTTTTTTAATAACAAAATATATAAACGGTAATATGAATGTTAAAGAAGCTAATCTTGCTAATAATCGATGAATATATTCCCACCAAAAAATATATTTAAATTCAGCTAAAGACATGCCAAAATTAATTTCTTTGTATTGAGGAATTTGTTTATATAAAGAAAAATAATATTCCCATTTCTTATCTGTCAGTGGAGGCAAAATTCCACTAAACAATTCCCAATTAGTTATTGAAAGACCAGATTCTGTTAAACGGGTAAGACCACCAATAAAGATAAGTGCTGAAACTAAAAATAAAGACAAATATAACCAAATAGTAATATGAGTATTATTTTTATTTAGATTATTTGTGTTTAGCATTATAAATTAATAATTAACTTATCCATATTTTAAAAACGATTTAATGTCGCAAAGAAAAATTATAAAAATCCGTTCTACTATTGATACTATTGATAGGCAAATTATCAGACTGCTTGGTCTAAGAAAGAAGCAAGTCTTAAAAATTGCAAAGTATAAAAATAAACGAACTATCGTTGATAAAAAAAGAATTAGTCAAATAATGAAAAGAATTAAAACTGAATCTAAAAAGAATAAAATTGATTTTGTATTAGTAAAAAACTTTTGGAATAAGTTAATTCAATATTCAATAAAATTAGAAAAAAAAATAGTTAAATAACTACTATTTACTATGTGGAGGAAGTTTTTTTTCCACAAACCATTCATGTTTGCGTGTCGAGGGATTGTACTTTCTAACTCTCAATTTAATTTTAACTTTTTCTCCTGCAGTAGGCTTTTTAACATAATAATTAAAAGCACTATTAGGTTTTAACTCTGGAACAAGTCTAACTTTTACTGATGTTTTTTTTGCCATTTTAAGAGAGGTTTTTTAATTCGGTAATAATTTTTTTAATTCTATTTAGCTTTTCTTTTTTATTTAATAAATCGTTAGTGCTTATATCTTTTCTCTCAAAATCGTCAACTTCAATATCATTAATATTATTTTCTATTATTTTTTTTGCACCTTTTATAGTCAGTCCTTTATCTTTTAAAAGATATTGAATTTTTTTCAAAAGCTTGATGTTCTCAGCTGTATAATATCTTCGACCTTTTGCTCTTAGTTTTGGCTTTAATTGAGGAAACTCTTTTTCCCAAAATCTTAAAATGTAAGTTTTTGCTTTTCCCGTTTCTAGTTCAATAAGATTTAATTCTTTTGCTACTTCCCCTATTGTTTTTAAAGCTTCAGCTGACTTCTCCGACATTTATATTTTTATTAATTTTATTTTTTAAGATTTTAGAAGGCTTAAAAGTAACTACTGTCCTGCTAGAAATAACTTTTTGTTCCTTTGTCTTTGGATTTCTTCCTATTCTTTCATTTTTATGACGAATATTAAAAGAGCCAAAATTAGCTATCTTAACTTTGTTTTTTTTTTCAAGTTGTAACGTAATAAACTCAAAAATATCATCGATAAAATTTGAAGCTTCGACTTTAGAAATTCCTAGTTCTTTATAAACTAGATCGGACAAATATTGCCTTGTGATTGTAGTGGTCACAAATATTTATTTATAAATTTTTTTGTATTTGTTCCTGTAAATTACCATTTAAAATATCATAGCACAATTTAATAGAGTGATAAAAACCTATATAATCTGTAGCGCCATGACTTTTTACAACCGGTGATGTTAGTCCTAAAAATATACCACCATTATATTTTCTTGGATCTAAATCATTTTTAATGCTGTTGAAAATTTTAAAAGATAACAAATAAATAAATTTTGAATACCAAGAATTTAAAAACTTTTCTTTAACAAGAGCTGCAATATATTTTGCAGTTCCTTCAGCCGTTTTTAAAGCTATGTTGCCTGAAAAACCATCTGTAACTATTACGTCTACATTGCCATCTTTTATATGATTTCCTTCTATGAAACCGGTAAATGAAAAACTATCACTGTTAATCTGTCTTAATTCTTGCAAACTTTTCTTTAACAAATCACTTCCTTTACTGTCCTCACTTCCAATATTAAGCAATGCAACTGTTGGTTTTTCTTTTTTAAAAACTGCTCTATGCAAAGCTGCTCCTAATTTAGAAAAATCTACTAAATTTTTTATACTACAATCAATATTTGCTCCTAAATCTAAAACAACACTTAATCCTTTATGAGATGGCCACATCGATGCAAGAGCTGGCTTATCAATTCCCTCTATTGTTTCTAGAATTAATCTAGACATAACAAGCAGCGCTGCAGTATTTCCTGCTGAAATTGCTATATCTGCATTTTTATTTTTCAATGCTGTAAGCGCCAACCACATGCTAGAATTTTTTCCATTTTTAACTGCTTCTAATGGAGATTCGTTATCCAATACTTTTTCATTTGTATGAACAACAGTGCTTGAGGTTCCAACTAAAGGATATTTTTCTAAGATAGGATTTATTAAATCTCTATTACCAAAAATTAAAAATTTTAAATTCTGATTATTTTGTAAAAATAAATCTAAGCCCTTAATAACTTTTAAAGGGGATTCATCACCACCCATTGCATCAACTGCAACTGTAAATTTCATTTAAATAAATTGATAATTAATTGAATTAAGCTTTAGGCTTAAAAATTTGTTTTCCATTATACATTCCGGTCTTTTCATCGACATGATGCGGAAGTCTGTACTCACCACTTTTTTTATCTTCAATAACATTTGCAAAAGATACAGCGTGATGTGATCTTCTTAAATTTCTTCTAGCTTTCGAGGTTTTGCGCTTAGGTACTGCCATTTGAATAATATAATAGTTTAAAAATTAGGACACTCAATACCATTTAACCCCAATAAATCAACATAGTTAATAATCGTTGATTAGATGGCAAAATTTTATATTTATATGATAGTGATTTTTAGCATATGAGATTTTCTTTCTATAAATATATCCTGGTATTTTTTTTTATAGTTAGTTGCACAACAATCGATGAATTGCACGGTATCGATAATTTAAAAATTAAATCAGAATCTTTGCAGGCAAATATCACTAATTCTAACGACGTATTAAATTTAATTGGACCACCCCAAAATGTAGGACTAACTAATAATAATATTTGGTTTTATCATGAGGTTCATCAAACAAGAAATAAGTACGGTACAAAAGTAATTACCGACAATAATACACTAAGGTTAGAGTTTGATGATTTAGGTATCCTAAAAAAAATTAATTTCTTAGATAAAAATACTTTAAGCAAAAATCCCTTTGATGAATCTTCAACTATCAGTCTTGGTAAAGATTCTAGTTTCTTATCAAGTTTCTTAGCTAGTATGAGACAACGAGCTAAAAACTTTGGTAAAACTAACGACTAACGAGCAATAATCGCAAGCAATAATAAAGCTACAATATTTGTAATCTTAATCATCGGATTAACAGCGGGTCCTGCCGTATCTTTATAAGGATCTCCAACTGTGTCTCCTGTTACCGCAGCTTTGTGAGCATCAGAGCCTTTTCCGCCGTAATGACCATCTTCAATATATTTTTTTGCATTATCCCATGCGCCACCACCAGCTGTCATTGATACTGCTAAGAAAAATCCAGTAATGATAACACCTAATAACATTGCACCTAAAGCAGATAATGCTGAAGAAGTTCCTGCTATGTAATAAATTATAACATAAAGAACTATTGGAGATAAAACTGGCAATAAAGAAGGGACGATCATTTCTTTAATTGCAGCTTTAGTTAAAATATCTACAGCGTTTTTATAATCTGGTTTTTGTTTGTTCTTCATAATTCCAGGCCACTTTTTGAATTGTCTTCTAACTTCAACAACTACAGCTCCGCCTGCTCTACCTACTGCTTGCATTCCCATAGAAGCAAACAAATAAGGAAGTAAACCTCCAATTAATAAACCAATAACAACATATGGATTTGATAAATCAAAATTTACAACAATTCCTTTTAATGCAGATCCTGGTGTTTTAGCAAAATGTTTAATATCTTCTGTGTAAGCAGCAAACAAAACTAAAGCGCCTAGTCCCGCAGAACCAATTGCATATCCTTTTGTAATAGCTTTTGTAGTATTTCCAACTGCATCAAGAGCGTCAGTAACTTTTCTAACGCTAGGAGGTAAATTACTCATTTGCGCTATTCCACCAGCGTTATCTGTAACTGGTCCATACGCATCTAAAGCAACCACCATTCCTGTTAATGCTAACATTGTAGTAACTGAAATTGCAATTCCATATAAGCCTGCAATTAAATAAGTTGATAAAATTCCAACAACAATAATTAAAGCTGGTATTGCTGTTGCTTCCATAGATACGGCTAAACCTTGAATTACGTTTGTACCGTGTCCAGTTGTTGAAGATTTAGCGATAGATTTTACAGGGTTATAAGCTGTGCTAGTGTAATATTCTGTAACCCAAATTAATAATCCAGTGATTACAAGACCTATTGCTCCGCAGTAATATAATTTAAGACCAGTAAAACTAATAGCTCCGACTTTATATACTTTAGTTAATCCAATAACATGTTCAGTAACTGGATATAAAATAGCTAAAGATAAAACTGCTGAAACTATAAAGCCTTTATATAAAGCGCCCATAATACTTTTATTAGCGCCTAATCTTACAAAGTAAGTTCCAATAATAGATGTGATCAAACAGCTACCCGCAATTGCTAACGGGTAAATTAACATGTTTAAATTTCCAGAGAAAAATATTGATGCTAAAACCATTGTAGCAACAATTGTTACAGCATAAGTTTCAAATAAATCTGCAGCCATTCCAGCACAATCTCCAACGTTATCTCCAACGTTATCAGCGATAACTGCAGGATTTCTTGGATCGTCCTCAGGAATTCCAGCTTCAACTTTTCCAACTAAGTCAGCTCCAACATCCGCTCCTTTAGTAAAAATTCCTCCACCTAATCTTGCAAAAATTGAAATTAATGAAGCACCAAATCCTAATGCAACAAGCGCATTAGAAATTTCTCTTTCATTAATTTTTAATTCTAAAAGTATTAAGTAATAAACAGCGATGGCAAGCAAAGCTAAACCAGCAACTAACATTCCTGTTAAAGCGCCTGATTTAAAAGATATTCTTAATCCTTCTGCTAAACTTTTTCTTGAAGCTTCAGCAGTTCTTACGTTTGCTTGAACTGAAATTAACATTCCAGCGTATCCTGCTATTCCTGATAAAAAAGCTCCAATAAAATAACCAAGTCCAACCCAAACATTAAATAAATAAATTACAATAACAAGAACGACTACCCCAACTATTGCTATAGTTTTATATTGACGATTTAAATATGCTTTCGCTCCAATTTGAATAGCACCAGCAATTTCTTTCATTCTTGCATTACCTGAACTTGCTGACAAAATTTGAACGCCCGTTATATAAGCAAAAATAATTGATAAAATTCCACTAAGGATTATTAAATTTAGAACAAAACTTGGATTGAGAAGCATAATTCGATTTTTTAGTTAGTTAGGTTAACGAGAACCACGTAGATGCCAAATTACGCTAATAAAATCAACCCTTTTTATTAAAAGATCTTTAAATTAAATGAAAAACTTTAAGAAATTAAACGCTTTTTGCGATTTTATCTAGAACTGCATTAATGATATTTTTTTGCTTATCATTAAGAAACATTTTAGCAATTTTCAAATACTCATCAATTACTACCTTAAAAGGCGTTTTTTTATAAAAGAAGATCTCATAAATAGCAGACTTTAATATATTAGAAAAAATTATTTCAAAATTTTTAATATCGAATTTTTTATCTAAAAAATTTAGCAACTTTTCCTCTAACAAAGAATTATTCTCAATAACGCCATTGCAGATTTTTTTAATAAATCTTTTGTAAGGATTCTTAAAATCAAATAATAATTTTTCTTGATTGATATGATGACTGTATAAAAGTTGTACTATTATTAATCTTGAGTTGTTTTTAACGTTAGTCATTTTAGTTTATAAATAGAATTATAAACACTTAATGCCGCAAGTACGGCTTCTCCACCTTTATTTTTTAATTTAGGATCGCTTCTAACTTCCGCTTGTTTAAAATTATTACAATTTAATACGCCGTTAGAAACAGGAACATTATATTTAATTGAAATTTCTAATAATTTATCTGATACGGACTGACTAATAATATCAAAATGCGGTGTTTCGCCCTTAATAATGCACCCAAGAGCTATACAGAAAGCATATTTTTTATCTTTTAATAAAATATTCAATAATTGCGGTATTTCATAAGCTCCAGAAACAGAAGAATGATTAACATCAAATAATTTTTTATCTATTTCTTTTAATGCACCTGTTAAAAGATTTTTCTCTAAGTCTTTATAAAAAGATGAACTAATAATTAATATTTTTTTCTTCATTTAATAAACTCTTGTTTGACAATTTTTATACCGAAACCATCTAGACCTATAATATTCTTTTTTGATTTAGATATTAAAATCATTTTTCTTATCTTTAAACTTCTCAAAATCTGAGCACCAATACCATAATTTCTTAAGCTACTACCTTTTTTATTATTAATATTATTTTTAACCAACTCATCTCTTATTATAATCAAAATGCAATTCTTGTATTTTTTATAATAATTAAGCGTTTTGTTAATTGATAGATTTTCTTTATTTTGAGATAGAAAACTTGTGACAATATTTGAAGATATAACTCTAACTCTGGGTACAATTTTTTTATCTTGAGTTTTGATTAAAGCGATATGCTCTTTTCCATCTAATTTATTCTCATAAATTTTAACTTGATATATATCGTTTTTTCCAATCTTAACTTGTTCAACTCTTTTTAGTTTTATTAAACTTTCTTTTTTTAATCTGTAAGCAATTAAATCTTCAATTCTTGCAATATTTAAATTAAATTTCTTAGCATAATTAAAAAGATTTTTTCCTTTTGCCATAGAACCATCTGAATTCATTATTTCGCAAATAACACCGCTTGAGCCACAACCAGAAAGCTTTGCTATATCAACAGATGCCTCGGTGTGACCTGCTCTTTCAAGTACGCCTCCATCTTTTGCGATTAATGGAAAAATATGTCCCGGTGTCGATATATCTTTTGATCTAACATTTTTTTTAATTGCTGTTTTTATTGTATGAGCCCTATCTTTTGCAGATATTCCTGTTGTGACACCTTTTCGTGCTTCAATGGAAATAGTAAATGCAGTTTGTAATCGAGAAGAGTTTCTACTTGGCATCAGAGCTAAATTGAGTGCTTTAGCTTTATTTTTATCAATAGCTAAACAAATTAAACCTCTGCCATGCGTTGCCATAAAATTAATTTTTTTATGATCAATCTTTGATGCAGGTATAACAAGATCGCCTTCATTTTCTCTATTTTTATCATCTACTAAAATAAAAATTTTTCCCTTTTTCGCATCTTGAATAATTTTTTTAACTGAGGAAAACATGTTTATTTTTTCAATAAAGTTTTAGCTATTAAATCGATCTCAACATTAACGTAATTATTTTTTTGTAATTTTAATAAATTTGTATTTTGAAGTGTATGAGGAATAATCACAACTTTAAATTTATTAGCGAAAATTTGAGCAATAGTTAAGGACACTCCATTAATTCCTATAGACCCTTTTTCAATTAAAAATTTTCTAAATTTTTGCGGTATATTAAAAAATATAGTCCAAGTCTTGCTATTATCAGTATTAATACTCAAAACTTTTATTGTTGTATCCACGTGTCCTTGAACAAAATGACCAGCAAACTCATCTCCATATTTCATGGATTTTTCTAAATTTATTATATCTCCAGATTTTAAGTACTTAAAAGCAGATGTTAAAATTGTATGTTTTGATAAATAAAAAAATAGTTCGTTTTTTCTCTTATTTTTTTTAATTTTTGTAAGAGTTAAACAAACACCAGAACAAGAAATAGAAGTGCCAATATCTTTTTTAACAAAACTTAGATCAGAAATAACTGATAAAAAATAACCATTATTTTTTTCTTTTAAATCTTTAATAACGCCAATATTTTTTATTATACCAGTAAACATAAATTTAATTATTTTTGAAAAACAGTTAAAGTATTATTTTTTAAATAAACTTGTTGTATTATTTTATTATTTTTAAGTCTCTTTTTTAACGACATATAAATATTTTTAAAAGAATGTGATGATTTTTTATTTACAATCTCATCATTTTTAAAAAAATAAAAAATATCTATTAGATTTAAATCAATAAAACTCTTTATCGTATTATAGCCCCCTTCAATTAAAACGTTCTTGTAACCCAATAAACCAATGGTAACTAGGATTTCTTTGCAATCGATGTGTTTATTTTTGTTGAGCGGTAAATAAATTGGGTAAATATTTTTATTTTTAAGATAATTAATTTTATTATTATTTTTGTCAGAATAAAAAATATAAGTTTTAATTTTCTTAGCTGTCATTATTAATTTTGAATTTTTATTAATTCTAAGATTTGGATCAATTATAAAACGAGCAGGACTTAAATGAGCAAGTCCATCAATTCGACAATTTAATAAAGGGTTATCTTTATTATGAGTATTAACTCCTATTAAAATAGCATTAATTTCTGAACGTAAAGTATGTGTTAATTTATTTGAGTAAATATTTGTTATCTGTGGTCTATTTTTTACAAAAGAATAATAATTTTTTGTAGTTGCAATTTTTGCATAAACTTTTGGCAAATAATTTTTATTAAAATCATTATAATTTTTGTAAAAGTTACTTTTAAATAAATTATTAATTTTATTTATTTTTATTTTATTATTTTGTAAAAATTCAAGACCTTTGCCTTGAACTCTTGCATCGTTATCTGTTTCTGAATAGTAAAGATTCTTTACATTTTTATTAACTATAGACTTTGTGCAAGGTGGATTTTTTCCTTGATGATGGCAAGGTTCTAAAGAAACATAACAATCTAAATTATTATTTTTTTTTAAGTTAACTAATGCTGAATATTCTGCGTGTGGACTTCCACCAATACCTGTTACTCCATAAGATAAAATTTTATCATTTTTACAAACTAGACAACCTACAGAAGGATTAATACCTGTCATATTCTTATGAATGTTGGCTAAATTAAAAGCCAAGTTCATAAAATAAGATTTAATAAACTTATTTTTATTTTTTTGAAGGAACATTAAGTTGGTCTACAAATTGCTCAAAATCCTTTGCCTCTTTAAAGTTAGTATATACAGAAGCAAAACGAACATAGGCAACAGGATCTAGTTCTTTTAGACCTTCCATTACATATTTTCCAATCGTGCTAGATAATATTTCAGCCTGCCCTAGATCTTCTAAATTTCTATAAATCTTAGAGATAAATTTTTCTATTGTATCGCTGTCTACGGGTCTTTTTCTTAACGCAATATTAATAGATTTGGCTAATTTTTCTCTTTCGAAAGTAGATTTTCTTCCATTTTTTTTAACAACAATTAATTCTCTAAGTTGAACTCTTTCAAAAGTAGTAAATCTTTGTTTGCAGCCACATTCTCTTCTTCTTCTGATAACAGTTCCGTCCTCTGTAGGCCTAGAATCGATTACCGAAGTTTCTTTATCTTTACAAAATGGACAGATCACAAAAATTAAAAATTATAGATTGGAAAATTAGCACACAAAGTTTTTACTTTTTCTTGAACTTCTTTTTCTACTTGGTTACCGTTGTTTTTAATTAGGCCTTTTAAAACTTGATCTATTAAAATTCCAACTGTTTTAAATTCATTTAAAGAAAATCCTCTTGTAGTACATGCTGGAGTTCCAAGTCTTATACCTGAGGTAATCCAAGGTTTTTGATCGTCATAAGGAATGCCATTCTTATTACATGTAATGTTTGCTCTACCTAAGGAATCTGAAGCGTCTTTCCCGGTTAATTTAAATGGTCTTAGATCTATAAGTATTAAATGTGTATCAGTTCCTCCTGAAAAAATTGTATAGCCTAAATTTTTTAAAGTTTCTGAAAGTACTTTCGCATTTGCTACAACTGATTTTGTGTAAGATTTAAAATCATCGGATAAAGCTTCTTTAAAACATATAGCCTTAGCTGCTATTACATGCATTAACGGCCCTCCTTGTAGGCCAGGAAAAACAGCTGAATTAAATTTTTTTGCTAACTCTTCATTATTAGTAAGGATTAATCCTCCTCTTGGCCCTCGCAAAACTTTATGCGTAGTGGAAGTAACTACATCTGCATATTCGATTGGATTTGGATATGTTCCACCGGCAACTAGACCTGAGAAATGAGCCATATCAACTAATAAATAAGCACCAACTTCTTTTGCAATATCTTTAAAGATTTTAAAATCAATTATTCTTGAATAAGCACTTCCGCCTGCAATAATTAATTTTGGTTTATGTTTTATTGCTAAGTCTTTAACTGCTTCATAATCAATTAAGCCATTATCTTTTCTAACTCCATAAGGAATAGCATTAAACCACTTGCCAGACATTGCTGGCGCAGCTCCGTGCGTTAGATGACCCCCTTGATCAATACCCATTCCTAAAATTGTATCACCTGGTTTAATTAAAGCTAAAAATACTGCTGCATTTGCTTGTGCACCTGAATGAGGTTGAACATTTGCAAAATTACAATTAAATAATTTTTTTACTCTCTCGATTGCTAAGTCCTCGGCTATATCAACAAATTCACAACCGCCATAATATCTTTTTCCACTATAACCTTCCGCATATTTATTTGTTAATACTGATCCTTGTGCTTCTAAAACTGCTCTTGAAACAATATTCTCAGAGGCAATTAACTCGATATGATTTTGCTGACGTGAAAATTCTTTTTGAATTGAATTATAAATGTCTGGGTCTGAATCTTTTAAATTAGAATTAAAAAACTCTTCAATATTTTTTTTGTCAATTTTAATTTCTGAACTCATGATAATTTATCTAATTTTTTTACTCTTGTTGTATGTCTGCCGCCTTCAAATTTCGTACTAATAAAAGTATTTATAATTTTTTTGGTGTTATTAAAATTAATTAATCTTGCACCAAGACATAATACATTAGCATTATTATGTTTTCTAGCCAAAGATGCTGATAATTGATTATAGCAGACAGCTGCTCTTATTTTCTTAAACCTATTTGCTGCAATAGAAACTCCTATTCCAGAGCCACAAATTAATATTCCAAAAGAAGATTTTTTTTTTAC